>RCNB010002768.1_pt1 | contig 14272 bp, 11 predicted proteins | sample 2041321 | NCBI WGS metagenome assembly RCNB01 (sample SAMN09708232, study PRJNA481090) | Marine sediment metagenome, whole genome shotgun sequencing project. | reverse complement strand
CCAGGTGAGCCGTGGCTTCTTCGTTGCCCTGGCCACCGGAAAGGAAAACCACACCCGCCACAGCGGCAGGCACAGTGTTCAGCAGGCACTCGACGGTAGAATTTGCGACGTCCTGTATACCCACACGTTCGGAGCAATCTTTGCCGGAGACAACCATGCTGGCTTTCAGAATTGACCCGTCAAGTAACACGTTCTGCTCATACATCTGGTTATACAAGGTACGCAAAGTCGCTTCCGTGACCTCGTAGCAGGCATCCAGTGTATGCGCACCATCCATCAGCACTTCAGGCTCGACAATGGGAACAATCCCAGCTTCCTGGCAGAGCGCCGCATAACGTGCCAATGCGTGGCAGTTTGCTTCGATGCAAGCCGAGGTCGGTGTACTGTCATTGATCGTAATGACCGCCCGCCACTTGGCGAACCGTGCACCAAGCTCTGAATACTCTTTGAGACGTTGACGCAAACCGTCCAGGCCTTCGGTGACTTTTTCACCTGCGTGACCTGCCAGTGGATGGGCGCCCGTATCAACCTTGATACCGGGGATGATGCCGGCATCCTGCATCAGCTTTACAAATGGAGTGCCATAGGCAGTCGACTGACGCAGGGTTTCATCGTAGAGGATGACACCACTGACATATTCACCAAGACCAGGGGCTGTCAGTAACAATCCCCGGTAATCCCTGCGTGTTTCTTCGGTGCACTCGACACCGATTCCATCAAACCGTTTCTTACAGGTACCGGTACTTTCATCAATTGCCAGGATGCCTTTACCTTCAGCGACCATGGCCTGGGCAGTTTTCACCAGTTCCATATTGCTCATAATCTACTCCTTCCGAAACGATTCAGTGCCCGGAATGGGCCTGTTGACGACCTCCAATTTTAACCGCAAAACCATGTCGTATGGTGCGTAATTCATTACGTTGTATGGTGCGATGTTATTACGTCGTACGGCGCGGTGTTATTACGCACGTGGGTACCCGTGGCATACAATATTCATTACGCACACAAAAAAACCCGTGGGTCGTAGGGTGGGTAACTTGTTACCCACGATTCATTGTGCCCTGGTTGGCGGGTTATAAATACCGTACCAAATACCCCGTGGGTAACAAGTTACCCACCCTACGAACCCAACCAGCATTCAAAGCAGCGCACAGGTTAATCCAAATTGATCGGGCAAATATCCAGCGATGGGTTGTATTCCACATAACCGTCTTTTCCAACCTGCACCAGGCGTAGCGAGTTGGTGCCACCTTCATGACCGGTGTGATCACCCATCGTCATGATAATCCGTTCACCCGCCTTGACAAGACCTTGCAGGAACAGCAGTTGCACACCTCCAGCCAGCGTTTCTTCAACACTCGCACTGGGGAAATCATGTGCGATTGGATACACGCCACGGAACAGTGCCATTCGGCGCCGGCTGTCACGAAGTGGTGACAAAGCAAAAATCGGCACGGCAGAACGGACCCGCGACAACCATTGTGCAGTGGAACCTGACTCGGTCAGTGCCACGATGGCCTGTACCTGGACATTGGTGGCCATAAACATGGCCGCCATCGCAATGGCCTGGTCAATACGTTGAAACTGAACATTTAAACGATCACAATTCAGACGGGTATCCGCATGCCTTTCCGCACCCAGACATATCCTGTTCATCGCCTCTACCACGGTATGTGGATGCTGTCCCACGGCGGTTTCAGCCGATAACATCACCGCATCAGTACCATCAAATACCGAATTAGCTACATCCAGAACCTCTGCCCGTGTAGGTATGGGGCTATCCACCATGGACTGCATCATTTGCGTGGCGGTGATCACCACTTTGTTCTGTTCCAGTGATTTTGTCGTGATCAGTTTTTGCAGACCCGGCAGTTCAGCGTCGCCGATCTCTACACCAAGGTCTCCACGGGCGATCAGCACCGCATCTGATGCGGCAATGATCTCTTCGAGATTTTCAATGGCCTCGGTACGCTCAATTTTCGCCACCAGGCGCGCATCGCTACCAGCTTCGCGTAAACGTCGACGTGCTTCGTTCATGTCATCTGCATTACGTGGAAAAGACACCGCCAGGTAATCGGCACCCATCGCTGCCGCTCTCGGAATATCTTCGATATCATGTTCGGCGATTCCAGGCAGTGAAAGCCCTCCGCCCTGCACGTTGATGCCTTTGCGATCCCCTAAAATACCACCTACTTCAACCTCACAGGTGATGTCCTTCGCCTTGATCTCGACAACACGCATGGTTATCAATCCATCATCGAGCAACAGGAGATCACCGGGGGAAACATCATCGGCAAGACCTTTATAGGTAACCCCTACACGGGACTGACTGCCTGGGGCAGGTTCATCCGAGGCGTCCAGCGTAAAAATATCACCGGTTTGCAACTCAATTGCACCCCCGACAAACTTTTCAAGACGTATCTTGGGCCCACGCAGGTCAGCCAGTATTGCAACCTCCCTCTTCAATTCCCCGGCCATTGCCCTGACTTGCTTCGCCCTTGCTGCCTGCTCCTCATGTGTACCATGGGAGAGATTGATACGCAGAACATCTGCACCAGCCTCGATTAAGGCCTTTAAGCTCTCCGAAGAATCGGTGGCTGGCCCGAGAGTGGCGATGATCTTGGTGCGGCGAATCTGCATGCAATTTACTTCTTAATGATTGAAAGCAGGCGATTATATGCGAAATCGTGATCGCAGGTTTATAGAAATGATAATCATTACGAGAAATCTATTTACTCAAACATGGTTTAGCTGGCAAAAGACGACGGTCTGTACGGGCAGCAGAAATGTAATGACCTTGGTCAGATTTGTAATTTTATTAGAAAGTCATTTGCTGTATGCTGAACGGTTGAAAGAGCGTCTTTAATTGATTTCATTTAAGTCAATTATGGCTTAATTTTGTTGCAAAACCTGGTTTCTGCAAGCTACACATACTTGAAATTGAGATCATTCATTCATCGGAGGATTACATGATACAAAGAAGGAAACTGGCCATATGGTCATTAAGCATTCTGATGCTGGCAGTAAGTGCCACATCAATGGCGGCCGACAAACCCAATATTCTGGTTATCTGGGGTGACGACATCGGCCAATTCAACATCAGCGCTTACAACATGGGCATGATGGGCTATAAAACGCCCAACATTGACCGTATCGCCGCTGAAGGTGCTGTGTTTACAGACTGGTATGGTCAGCAAAGCTGTACTGCCGGCCGTGCTGCCTTCATCACCGGCCAGTCGCCCATGCGTACCGGTCTGACCAAGGTCGGGCTGCCAGGTGCACCGGAAGGGATGAAAATAGAAGACCCGACCATCGCCGTTCTGTTGAAGGCGAAAGGTTACACGACCGGTCAGTTTGGTAAGAACCACCTCGGTGACCGCGATGAGATGTTGCCCACTAATCACGGCTTCGACGAGTTTTTTGGCAACCTCTACCATTTGAATGCCGAGGAAGAGCCGGAAAATCCAGACTACCCCGGTGATCTGAAATTGGATGGCAAGACGACCTTCAGCCAGCAGTTTGGCCCCCGCGGCGTGATTCACAGCTTTGCAGATGGCAAGATTGAAGACACTGGCCCACTGACCAAGAAGCGCATGGAAACGGTGGACGAGGGACTTCATGGAGCGCGCGGTCAAGGCCGACAAGCCGTTCTTCGTCTGGTGGAACAGCACCCGCATGCACGTTTGGACGCACCTCAAACCCGAGTCCGAGGGCAAGACCGGACTTGGCATCTACGCAGACGGCATGGTCGAGCACGATGGCATGGTAGGTGAATTACTCGCCAAACTCGATGAACTGGACATTGCAGACAACACCATCGTCATGTACAGCACCGATAACGGCGCCGAGGTGTTCACCTGGCCTGACGGCGGTACAACGATGTTTGCCGGCGAGAAGGCCACACAGTGGGAAGGTGGCTTCCGCGTACCGACAGCTATCCGCTGGCCCGGAGTTATCAAGCCCGGCACGGTCGTTAACGATATCGCCGCACACGAAGACATGCTGCCCACACTGCTCGCGGCGGCTGGCGACCCCAACGTGAAAGCTGATCTACTCAAGGGCAAGAAGGTTGGCGGCCGGAATTACAAGGTCCACCTCGACGCCTACAACCTGATGCCGGCGCTCCAGGGCAAAGCCGAGTGGCCGCGCAAAGAGTTCCTCTACTGGACCGATGACGGCAATGTCGCAGCCCTGCGCTTCAACAACTGGAAGATTACCTTCCTGAGGCAGAACGCACACGGCATGCACGTCTGGGAGGCTCCCTATGAGCAACTGCGTATGCCGATGATCGCCAATCTGCGCATGGATCCGTTCGAGCGCGCCCATATCGAGGGGATCGGCTACCCACAATGGCAAATGGAGCGTATGTTCATGTTCGCGCCAGCTGGCTTCTATGTTGGCCAGTGGCTGCAGAGCTTTCGCGATTTCCCGCCGCGGCAGAAACCCGGCACCTTCAGTCTCGACCGCGTGATGGAATCAATTACAAAGGCTGCGGGCGATAAATAACCGCTACCTGTACAAGCTTCCAAGATAGCTGAAAGCCAAAAGGCCCGGGTTCATAAGTGAACCCGGGCTTTTTTGTTTTAGACGAAGCTGTTAACCTGATCGGTTAATTCACTACATCTCAACTTAAAAATTTGATTTTTTCTATAAGCTCTTTTCTTTCTCAGGAGGACAGAATGTTACTAAAAAGGAAACTGACCCTTTGGTCATTAGCCATATTAATGTTGGCGGTAAGCGCCACTTCAATGGCGGCAGATAAACCCAATATCCTGGTTTTATGGGGTGACGATATTGGTGTATGGAACACCAGCGCATACAACCGTGGCGGTATGGGATACAAGACACCCAATATCGACTCCATCGCAGACGAGGGTGCTTTGTTTACCGATATGTACGCGCAACAATCCTGCACTGCAGGCCGGGCGTCCTTCATCCTGGGCCAACAGCCATTCCGAACCGGTTTGTTGACCATCGGTATGCCGGGCAGCGACCAGGGCATTCCGGACTGGACGCCAACGATTGCTGATTTGCTCAAAGAGCAGGGTTATGCCACCGGTCAGTTTGGTAAAAACCACCTGGGTGACCAGGACAAACACCTGCCTACCAATCACGGTTTTGATGAGTTTTTCGGAAACCTTTACCACTTAAACGCCGAAGAAGAGCCTGAAACTTACTACTACCCCAAAGATCCGGAATTCCACAAAAAATTCGGACCACGTGGTGTGATCCACTCTCATGCAGATGGAAGAGTTGAAGATACGGGACCTTTAACCAGAAAACGTATGGAATCCGTAGATTCCGAGTTTGGTGGAGCCGCCAAAGATTTTATGGAACGCGCTGTTAAGGCCGACAAACCATTCTTTGTATGGATGAACTTCACCCGCATGCACGTCTGGACACGTCTGCAGGAAAAATACAGAGGCAAAACAGGTATTAGCCTCTATGCCGACGGCATGGTGGAACTCGACGATATGGTAGGTAGTTTCCTGGCGCACCTTAAAGAACTGGGTGTTGATGACAACACCATTGTCATTTTCTCAACCGATAATGGCGCAGAGAAGTTCACCTGGCCGGATGGCGGTGCAAGCCCTTACCACGGTGAGAAGGGAACGACCTGGGAAGGAGGAATGCGGGTTCCACAAATGGTTAAGTGGCCTGGGACGATCAAACCAGGAACGATCGTTAACGACACCATGAGCCAAGAGGACTGGATGCCGACCCTGGCGGCAGCAGCCGGTGTACCGGATGTGAAAGAAAAACTCGCATCAAAAAATGGTTACAAAGCCAACGGTAAGAAATTCAGAGTTCACCTCGATGGCTACAACTTCAAACCTTATTTTGAGGGTAAAGAAGAAAAGGGACCGCGAAGAGAGATCATGTATTTTGCAGCCAGTGGCATGCTTAATGCGATCAGAGTGGATGATTGGAAAGTGGCATTTGCTACGGAGAGAGGTGCCATTAATGATGCCGCCAGAGAAACTCCAGCATGGCCGGTTATCACTAATTTAAGAGCGGATCCATTTGAGAGTGCCTCACGAGAGTCTGGTATGTACATACGTTGGTACGCAGACAATATGTGGTTGATGGTACCCGCTCAGGGGTTTGTCCAGAAATTCTTTGGCACACTTGAAGGCTACCCGTTCCAGGCCGGTGGTAGCTTAAGTGCTGCTAATATCGGCTACCATACGATTGAAAGACAAAAAGCTATGGGCAACCTAAATAAATTGATGGATATTTCCATTCAAAACTAAGCTATAGGATAGTAAAAGCCCGGGTCTGATCATTCAGCCCGGGCTTTTTCATTACCCGTAGGGTGGGTAACTCGTTACCCACGTTTTAGAAGCTGGGTTGGTTTGATACCCGTGCGTAACAAGTTACGCACCCTACGACTACTCAGTATCGGTGATTTCCTCAACTTTTGTATCTGCGTCAGTTTTCATGTTTTCATCAATTTCTTTCAATAAACGAATCTGTTCCGCAAACTCATCCTGATAATTGGTGCTATCCGCGTACTCAGTTATATATTCTTTCGCTTCCCCAAAATACTCTCCGACAATGGGCAGGTTGATCAGCATCGTCAGTACCCAGACAACAAGACCAACAACCAGCGTCATACCAACCGTAACACCCAGACCCTTGGCTACCCCGGCTTTGAAATTGACCCAAAAGACCCTTTTACCTGATTGCAGATACTCGAGGTAGTCGACCACCCCGCCCGCCTCAAATGTTTTGATAATTTCCTTATCCGGTGAGGTTTTTGGCTCGGATTTCATAATGACACCACTGTCTGTTGAGAGACAGACACTATATGAGAGGAACGAGGGTATATCAATTGAAGAGAGTGACCGGTTACCGAATACATTTGTTCCTGCCCCGGCCCAGGACTTACACTTATGATTAAATAGCGTCATCAAACAAAGAATTACAAACCATGGAGTTCAGGCAATGAGTTTTTCCGGCCACAAGTCATTCATCAAAGTGATGCTGATCAGTATCATTTCTGTATTAATGAGCGCACAACTAACGGGTTGTGCCAGCGATAGCTATGCATCCAAAGGTGCCAAACAGGGTGCGGTTCAGGGGGCTGCGGCTGGTGCAGTGGGTGGCCTTGTCAGTGCCTTGATATTCGGTGGCGACCCATTGGATCGGGCTGCACGAGGAGCGGTGTACGGCGGCACTGCAGGGGCTGTAGCCGGCGGCATCTCCGGTAGCAGGGTGGACAAACAAGTACAGGCGCAGTCACAGGCAAATGCACAGGCGCAGACTCAAGCGCAGCAGAAAGCGGATCTTGAAGCTCTGAAAAAAGAAATTGGCAGGCCCGCCTTCAATGGCTTGGCAGCTCTGGCCGAATGCCGACACGATGTAACTTTAGAGAAAGCCAGAAAAGCCCAGAAGTCTAAAAACCCTGATTATCGCCTTGCAGGTCTATGGTTGGAAGTGCTCGCCTATGCTGATTCGCGTCAGGAAGAACATGCCAGCAGCCTGTTACCCGTCATTGTCAAAGAAGAACAGTACATCAAAACCCAGGCCGAGGCTGAGCAGGCCGTGCGGGAAGCCTTGGGAGAACTAACTGTCATCCGCAGGGAATACAATCTTCCATTGGTCTGCGCTGCGTAAGAGCCGTTTTCACCCAGGGCAGCAAATATCGTGACCAAATCAAGTTTTCTCATGGTCTAGTTCACTCTTTTAAGTTTGAATAATGCTATTAAGTGCGACCAGCATATGCCTGAAAAGCCATCCCGGTTTCACTAGCCCTGACATTTCGAGGTGGAAAACCGTAGTACTTTTTGAAGGCGCGGCTGAATGGGCCGGGCTGGGCGTAATCAAGCAAAAATGCGATTTCCTGGATTGAAAGCGGTGTGGATTCAAGATAATGACGTGCGAGGTTCATACGCGTTTCGAGTACGATGCTCTTATATGATGTGTCGGCACGATACAGACGTTTGCGTAATTGGGACGTAGACATCAGCAGTTCTTCTGCGGCCTCTTCAAGTCTCAACATCCGTTTACCAGGACGGCTCAACAATAAACTACGAACCGCCCTGGGTGTATCCATACGCATGTTGCGACCCGGACCCAAAATACGTTCACAAACTGCAGCAGCAACACCCGACATGACTGAGTTGGCCGAAGCAACCGGTAGTTCCAGCCATTGCTGTGGGATTCTCAACTCGCTTTTCTCAGCATCAAAAATTACTTCACAAGGAGCAAACACCTCCTGGTAGGTGTCTGAGTATTCCGGAGGAGAAAAAGCAAAATGAACACTCGAGCCCGTTAAATCCGCTTCCGGGCCCAGAAGCAGTTCAATGGCATGCCAATTGCCACCGATACAATCTTCGGCAATGTTCCGAAAACTTTGCATATGTTGACGCCGTGGAACGGGGCTTACACAAAAGTAGCCATTCTTAACTTCAACTATTTCCACAAATCTGTCAGAAGTCAGGTCCTGATAACGGAATAGTACTTTCAGGGCATTTCCGAGTGTATCGCAACTAAGGGCGGCATAACCCATCAAACCCAGATCAAGCAACTCGGTAGATTTGAGCATTCTCAGTGTCAGGTCAGGAACCTCACGACTGGCAAGACTAACAACAACATCAAGGTGATTATTCGATAGATATTTATCTGATTGGAGATCGGCCGTAGACAGACCTGCACGCTCCATTGCCCTGACAAATAGAAACGGGTGGTTTTCCCGCAGGATATCCTGGATATGTCGTAGCCAGTTAGCCACGATGTGGCTTTCTTCATCCTGTCTTGTGGGGGTGTCGGGGTGGTACTCAGTCATTCGTAAATACTCGACTCATGTTATCAAGCGGATTCGGTTTAAAACTATCTATTAACACATTAAAAATATGATTAGTGGTTCAGCATAGTCACACTGCATCTTGATTTCCACGACTCATCGGGTAAATCACCAAGCGAGACTTTGTTTCAAAACTCACGGCTCCCAAATTTCTTTCATATAAGATCAATTCTCAGTTGCTTTGGACCCCATGCGCAAGGCGAAAAAACCGGCTACCAAGGATACCAGAACGGAAAAGCCACCAGTCATCAAAACAACCGTAAACTCCTGGCTGGCGCTCAACAGGCCGCTGATCGCAGGGGCGGCCATCACACCGATGCCCATAGCCGGCACGCTTAGAACCACGTACCTTCCATCCATGTCCAGGTTGGCGACAATAGTTACCACGTAGCTAATCCCCAGGCCAACCGAAAAAGTAAACAGACATGCACCGATTGCATAATTAAGCAAGGTGGTGCCACTGGCTAACAAGGTAAGCGCCAGCAAGAATACCGTGACTGCTCCGGCAAATGGTCTGCCAGAACCAAACCTACCACCCATCACAACTGCGCAGAGAGAACCCAGCACGGCGAACAGCAGGGTCAGTGAAAGTACATTTCCAACCATAACAGATTCGAATCCAGCTGAACTCGCCATCCGTTCAAGGAAAGCCCAGATCATGGTCGCACTGAAGATAAAAAACATCACGGCAAACAGGGCTATCCAGATTGACAGGCGCAATTGCGATGACATGGCTATTGACCCGTCACCCTGCTCAGGGTGTTTGTGACCAGAGGCTGGTAACCAAGTGAGTGCAGGCATGAGCAATAAAACTGTCAAAGCCATAGCCATCATCAAACCCATGAATCCAAAGCGCGAAATGAAAGTAGCGGGCAAAATCAGTAGTAAAAGAGCACCCAGCATTGCCTCGGCACTGACTTTCAAGCCATACCAGCGGGCCGGGTTATTTGTGTCACCTAATATCGTCGCGCCAATTCCATAGACAATACTGAGTGAACCGCCGGCTACAAAAATGCACAGCATTAACAAACCATGGCTCCGGGAAAAACCAGTCAAGAGTAGTGCCAAACAGGCGATGGCCAATGCAAGCAGGGATGTAGTCTTCCAATTAACCCGCCTGATCCAGAAAAAAGCTGTAATGGTGGTTACCGTATAACCGGCAAAAAACGCCGAGCTGAGTAAACCGACACTCTCATTGTCCAGTCCCCGGTAGTCCTGCGCTGTACCCACGAACAACGGCAACAGGTTATAAAACATGGCGCCAAGAACTGACAAGACCACGGCTGCCAAGATGACACGCCCGTGATTTATTTGCTCACCACTCATATGACTGGTACCCGCTACCCATTGATTTTCTTTAAGCCCAAGCTGTTAATCACGCAGGGAATAGTACGACAATCACAAGCCCAACGCTGAGTGACGTATCATTTTAAACGGTCAAGACTGAGCGGGCACACGCATGTACCAACGGGGGAATGCTGTTATTATCCCCCTACACAGTTAATGGAAGAAAAAAGGCAACCGGCTATACGGTTGCACGAAGCAGTAGATTATAATCTTGCCATTAACCTGACATTTCAATCTGGAGATCCAAATGAACCAATCAGACAGCAACTCGAAACCAACTCGTCGGTTCGGTCGCAGTATTACACTTATCACCTCCATCATGACCATTCTTTTACTGACAGCCTGTGGTAGTACCAAGGTTTATAACAACGACAAAACCGTCGTATACCGTGAAGCCGTCTACAACATTTCCAAGGTAAAAACAATTACTTCCAAGACGACTGGCAAACTTGCAGATGACAGTAGCGTCAACCTGGCCGGTGCTGACAAAAAGAAAATCGAAGCCTACCTGAAACAGGGGCCGATGTATGTGAGAATGGCTTTCGGTCTGGACGAACAGGAAATGCTGTACCGCGCAAGCTCGGTAACGAAGTGGAGTGAGTACAACAGCATGCTCAAGAGTTTTGAAAGTGCCAAAAAGCAAATCACATCATTAATGGGTGACAAGAAGAAGATGCAGTTGAAATTGAAGTAGACCAGGCATCAATTCATACAATCTGCACCCGGTTAATCCGGGTGTATAATGAATTCTATAGCTAGTTTTGATACCCGATGATCATTATTTTTCCGGAGAAAAAAATGAAATATTTCTTTAAGACCCTCACAGCACTAATCGCAGTCTCGTTGATGACAGCCTGCGCTTCCACCACTAACATCCAGTCCGACTATGACCGCAGCGTGGATTTCAGCCAGTTTAAAACCTATGGTTATTACACCCCCATGGGTATCGAAAATCCCAATTATTCCAGTCTGCTTGGACAGATGTTTCGCGACGCAATTGACGCCCAAATGAAACCAAAGGGTTACGTCCTGTCTGATAATCCCGACCTGCTGATCAATGTCTCTGCGCGTATGGAGGACAAGACCCAGGTGAGGACGTATTCAGACCCAGGGTATGGTGGCGGTTATTATGGTTACCGTGGCGGAATGTATAATACCTGGGGCGGTTATGGATATGGAACCAGCACCCATGTCAGTCAATATACCGAAGGCACCATCAATATCGATATGGTTGATATCGATCAAAAACGCATGGTCTGGGAAGGCATTGCGATTGGTCGTGTGGACAAAAAAGACAAGAACGACAACTTGCGTCAGGACATCATGGATGGCGTAGCAGAAATGTTTCTAAACTATCCGTTCCGTGCAGGTCAGTAATTTGATCTGAATTTTCTGCGTTAGTGTTAAACAAAAAAACCCGGCTAACCGCCGGGTTTTTTTGTCGCTATTTCACCAAAGCAGGCAAAAAGAGCAGGCTGAGAAACCAGGAGTAATATAGTTTTATGGAGATTTGGGCTGTCCTGTTACCCATTCTGTTGACGGACGTGGTGAACCCCGTGCTGTTCGCCTTCCTGGTTTACGCCGCCAGTACGAACCGGCCTATTCTGCTCAGTAGTTCCATGTTGCTGGGGCACACCATGGCCTATTTCAGTGCCGGTGTCGGACTCGCTCTGTTCATGGAAAAGATCACGGACTACCTGTCGACGCCACATACCATCGATTTCATCATCCAGTTAATCCTGGGGGCCGTGCTGGTTTGGCTGGCATTTCAGGCACGGAAAGATCCGGGCAAGCGGCCAGATGAAAGTGCACCGCAACTAACCGTTTTGAGCGCATTCTCTTTTGGTGCCATGGTCAATTTTATCGGTATTCCATTTGCAGTTCCCTATTTCGCGGCCATCGACCAGATTTTGAAGACCGATTTTACGGCGATGCAAGTGGTGACTGTATTGCTGGGATATAATCTGATTTATGCAGTGCCATTTGCCATCGTCCCGGTCCTTTCCGCGATTATGGGCAAAAATGCACAGCCGCTTCTAGCCAGGGTCAATGCCGGTCTGGAGCGTGCCAGTACCATCCTGATGCCGTTGCTTCTGGGTCTCCTTGGGCTCGCTTTGCTACTCGATGCGGCCAGCTATTTCATCAGGGGTACGTCACTTTTCTAAGCGGGGGTAGACTAATGTGTACCTCTACGTTTACATAGCATTCAGCACCCGGAAGGCAATCAGAATATCCAGGGTGGGTGATCTGTCCATGCTCCAAACCGTTTGGTGGGTAGCAAGTTGTGCACCCTACTTTAATGATCAGATTTCCGCTTCTTCCCAGTAGACTCCAGCTGCTCTCTGGACTTCTTTAACGCATCCCCACAGGGGTCTTTACTACTCAAATACCGGTCTGCAAGAGACTTGACCAATAGTGAAATACCCACTGTCGCTACCGCAACTGTACCTTTGACTGCCATTGCAGAAGGATCCAGGCCAACGACTGGCTTTAGCAGAGTTCCCGTGACGCTGACAAATGGATTAACCACCATGCTGGCGCTGATACCAATACCTTTACGCAGCTTGGTATTGAATGAAAGAAGTATATTCTCCGTATGGAGATCTACTTTGCCCTTTGCAACAAGCGTCATTTTGTCTGTTTGTGAAATCACGGGTTCCACTGTGACCATGCCTGATTCAACATTAACGATAGCGACAGCACACTCATTCACCGTGAATTTTTCTGTTTTGGCGAAAGGGTTCAGCATGTTGAAGAGCTCACCGATGAAATTGCCAAAAATCAGGCTGAGACCTGAGTTCCCTGTTAATCCAGGCCCCTGTACAACCTCAATACGACCGTCCAATGAGCGCGCAAGATCACGATAGGTAGTACCTGCGCCGCGCAGGTCTGCAAAAATATCCGTTGAACGGATGGTTTCTGGGTCCTGTCCTTCGACTGTTCCAAGACCAAATCGGACATCGTCTCCTATAAGAGATAGTGCAACGCTGGTGATATCATTACCCGCTTTCTGCTCAACAGCCAGGCTTCCACTTAGCACACCGCCATCTTCGCCACGCGCCTGGAAGGGGTCCAGGTACAGGTTCCCATCCGTTACCCTGGAACGGATGTGAATGTCATGAAGCGCCTGGTGAGGAAGGTCAATTTTGTTTAACGTAATTTCAATGTCACTATTGGCGAAATCAATCCTCGGCAATGTGACCGGACTGTCTGGTATGAGATAGGTTTGTTTACTTTTTTCCGCTGCTTGCTCACCGGTGTTCTCCCCCTCATCCGCTTTTTGCAGCCATGCAAGGTCCAGGTAGTTGGATTCAAAAACACCGTTGATTCTTGGTTTACCCTCCAAATCTACACTTATTTCACCGGATAAATCGCTGGGACCCAGTTTGATTTCCAATTGTTCGGCCTGGAATGTCTTGGGCGTACCCTGCAGCTTCATACTCAAACGCAAAGATTCATCGGGCAGCGAATAATCAAGCAGTTCCCCAATAGGCTGCAGACTTGGTACTTTCACTTCTAAACTTAGTGCAGTGCCGATTAAACCGGGCCAGTCACCCATTTGACCCGAAACGGAAATGCTTCTGTCAGCGCTTTCAAGTACCAGGGTTTGGACCTGGTACATGCCTGGGGCATGGCCCATAACCACCTTCAGACTGAAGGGGTTTCGTGGAATGCCAGGCACACCGACGATTTCCAACAATCCACCCAGATCTTCACCGGTTACATCTGCCGTCAGTTCGGCAGTGCCGTCCAGGTCATTTAAATTGCCTTTTGCATAGGCCTGCAAACTACCCAGATCTCCGTCGAGGTCCAGACGGGTTTGCTCACCCTCAGTTTTCAGGTCGAGTCTGAAATCAAAATCACCATGACTGAACAGTGGCAGTGCCAATTGAGTCAACAGCCACTCAAACTCGGGCCCGGAGAAAGCAAGCTTGATATTGGCCCCCGAGAGCGTCGATGACTGCTCAATACTGCCCTGGCTTTGCAGGGCGATCTCGCCCAGAGTCAAACGGATGTCGTGGCTGGTCTTTCCACCAGCAACAAGCTCATTCAGAGGCCCCAGGTTTCCCGCCAATGCAAATTGTTCACCACCAAACTGTCCGTCGGTAGTAAATT
>RCNB010001582.1_pt1 | contig 14274 bp, 13 predicted proteins | sample 2041321 | NCBI WGS metagenome assembly RCNB01 (sample SAMN09708232, study PRJNA481090) | Marine sediment metagenome, whole genome shotgun sequencing project. | reverse complement strand
GGGCATACTGTTGTTTTTGAGGGGAAAAAATACGGATTACGTATGATTCCAAGTGGTTTCACTAGTAAGAAATCTCGATTACTTGTTGGTGCTGGTGTTCTAGTTACCCCAGAAGTTTTCTTAAAGGAAATCAAAGAAACGGGTTGTGCTGATCGTATTGGCATTGACGCTCAAGCAGGCATTATTGAAGAATCTCATCGACAAAGAGATCAAAAAGATGAACACTTGAGAGATAAAATCGGTAGCACAGGAACAGGTTGTGGACCAGCTAATGAGGACCGTGCAAAACGTATTTTGAAATTAGCAAAAGATGTTCCTGAATTAAAGGAATACATTACAGATGTCTCGAGAGAAATTAACGAAGCAATTGAAAGTGGAGAAAACGTTTTGATTGAAGGAACACAAGGAACCATGCTTTCATTATTCCACGGAACATATCCTTACGTTACTAGCAAAGATGTTACTGCATCACAAATGTGCGCAGATGTTGGTATCGGTCCAACAAAAGTTGATGAAGTAATTATTGTCTTCAAAGCTTTTATGACTCGAGTTGGAGAAGGACCAATGCCTGGAACTATCTCACTTGAAGAAGCAAAAGCTAAAGGTTGGGATGAATACGGTACTGTTACAGGTCGCCCAAGAAGAGCTGCTCCAATTGACTTTGATGTTGCAAGAAAAACTGTTCGATTAAACGGTGCAACACAAATTGCTTTACCAAAATTAGATATTATTTTTCCAAAGATTACTGGAGCCAATTCAGAAGATAAATTATCAAAGGAAGCTCTTGCTTTCATTGCTAATATCGAGAAAGAAACAGGTATACCAGTCACTTTAATTGGTACTGGTCCCGAAGCAGAATCATTAATTGATTTACGAAAATCAAAACTATGATTTTCTTCTTCTCTTTTTTTTATTCTTGAAAAGTTCTTGGTGGACGTCTTTTAGACATTATGAATATCGTTGAAATTGAACCCATTACTATTACACTTACCAGAATTGCTGGGAGTTTGGATCTGAGAAAATCCTCTGGAATTATTGCAGGTTCTTTCAAAATATAGAAATCCGTTGAATTATAAATCACGTCTGCTGTTGTGTTTGCGAAAAAGGTTATGTGTACTATTTCTGGCCAATCATTTATTGGTTGAACTGTTGTATAAAATTTAACAGTCGATTCATTTCTTATATTCATCTTAACGAGGTCGTCTTCCTCCGCATGTTGATCTGTTGTTACAGTCACCTTTGAGATGTTTAAATCATCACCTATCACACTTATGTGTAGAGCAACATACTGATTGTCCTCACTTTGATCCACTACTTCGTAATCAAAATCAACAAATAATAATCCAGTAACTGGAACAACTTCAATTGCAAAGTATACAACATCATACTGAACAAAGGCTTCTGTTGCATTTGCTTTCAAGTAATATGTTCCTGCAGATTCAAAAGGACCAAGTGAGCCTTTAATCAGATAGTTGTTCTCACCTAATTCTTCTTTTTCTGTAAACTCCACAATTGTCCAATTAATTTTATCTTGGGTATAATAAACATGCAATTTTGTACTATCTGCTTTATTGCTTAGAAATTGAAATGTCAATCCCACTTCACTATAATTTTCGTAGATTGGTTTGTACTGATGAGAATAATCGAAAATTACAAGCTGATGATCAGCAGTAGCATTCACAGTAGTATCGCGAATGTCATTAGTAGAGGCTTTTGATTGATGTATTGAATTACTACCAATTAAGAGCATAAGTATAATGAATAAGAATGAAATTGCGAAGAGCTTATTTCGTCTTGTTTTTGGAGTTTTCATTACAGAACCTCTAACTACTACTATGTAATTTATCATAGCATAAAATCATTTCTAAAATGCTTGAAAATAAATTTGTCGAAAAACAGCACATTTCCTATATATACAGATTGATAATCTAACTCAGAAAATCTTGTCGTAGTTTACATTTGGTGTTTGTTGTGACAGATAGTGAGGACAATTGTGAATACCTTCGTAGAGCAGATGAAATCTATCAAAAACTCAGTGCTCTTAGTTGGGATAATAAAATTATGACTGAGGTAGAACCTTACTTGCGTATTTTTGAAAACAGTGACCCAAGAGGATGGGAGCCATTACCAGAACGAAAAGATGAAGCAGACGCAGCTATGGATTCGGTCTTTGAAATTCTTGAAAAATAATAAAAAAAACTGAAGGAGTGATAAACTCCTTCGCTTAATTTTATACGCTTGCTGATACACTACCAGTTGAGGTTGCGAGAATAAAGCTGTATTGGAGATCAGCTGTTGCGTAATTGGGTGAAAGATAGTAATCATTTCCATTTGGCAATGTGATGCTTCCTGTACTTGTTTCTGCACCAATTTCAACACCAATAGCGGTATTTAGTTCACAGTCTAATGTTATACTTCCTGTTGAAGTTTGAACATCAAAAGTAGATGTAACATTTACCGAAGGTAAGACGTTTTGTTCAATGCCTAAGGTTATTGATCCTGTAGATGTTTCAATGTTCCAAAGAATATCATCTACGAGTATGAGATCTTCATAATAGAAATGAATTGATCCTGTTGATGTGAGTATTCCGACAACATCATCAAATAATGCAGTATTTATTCCTAAATCAACATAAATACTACCTGTTGAACACTCGAGAGTAAGATCATTAATTGCAGTGTTTGTTGCATCGCCTATATCAAAGGTTACACTACCTGTACTACTTTTTAGGGAAACATCGTCCATGGTTACGTTATCAGTATTATCTGAGTAGAACTCAATTGAGCCTGTTGATGTTAGTAAAGTAATATTTTCTGTTCGGACATCATCATTACCATCTAAGTAAAAATCAATGCTTCCTGTTGCAGTTATAATATCAAAATCATAAACTGCATTTGGATTCACAAAAATTTCAATGTCATAAATAATTGATTTCATACTAAAGTAACTAAATGTCTGTTCTCCGGATTCAAAGGAGATTACTGTTGTATTTCCTACCACTTCGTGTTCAAAATTAACTGCGTCTTCAAATTCAGCTTTTAAGCCACCTTTTACTTCGATCTCGGCTTCAAACAAATTGCTAATCGAATCATCATAAGTAATTGATATCGACCCGATTTCATTGTCTACTATTAAATCTAAATCTAAAATGCCCGTGTCTGGTACTTCATACTCTAAAGTTCCTAATGGAACTTTAATGGATAAGACACCCATTGTAATAGAAATTGGTATCAATATTGCCCCAATTATTACTACTACTGTTATAATTTTCTTAACGCTAGTTTTTGATCGTCTTCTAGGTTCTTGAGTTGTCGTTTCTGGAATATAATAATCTGAAACATCTGATGATTTTACAGGAGTTTCCACACTTTCTTCTACATTCACTTTAGCACCACATTTAAAACAAAACTGATCTGTAGCGCTAAATTCTGTTCCACAATTTGCACAATATTTCTTAGTCATTTTTCTAATCACCATGAGAGGGGTTTAGTTACTACCAGAGTAGTAAATATCTATGGTTCATTCGCCTATTTAAAGGATACAAAATAGATTTTCGGAGAAAAGTAAAACAAAAAACGTCTAACTAATGATATCCGCTTGTGTACCGCAATTTTTACACTGCATAGATTCTGTTAAATTCTTCAGTCGAGTAGTGTAACCAGATCGATTAATTAGTTCTTTTCCGCAGTTTTTACAAAAAGTGTTACTATAATTTGCATCTCTCACGTTTCCTAAGTAGACGTAATGTATGCCTGCTTCTAAAGCCATATCTCTCGCTTCAATGAGTTTCCCTACTGGTGTTGGTGAAATGTCTAACTTATAATTCGGATAATATCTTGAAAAGTGTAGAGGAACAGCAACATCTAGTTTTGTTACAATAAAATCAATTAATTGTTGTATCTGCTCTTTGGAATCATTTTTAGTGGGTATCATTAAATTAGTAATTTCTAGATGAACATTCATTTCTTTCATGATTTCACAAGTTTGCAATACTACTTCTTGATGATTGGCTTTACATAATTCTTTGTAGAATTTCGTATCCCCTTTTACATCAACATTAGCAGCATCTATGAATGGTAAAAGCTCACGTAAAGGATCTTCCTCGATATAGCCATTTGTCACCAAGACATTCTTTAGGCCCATTTTTTTTGCTGCTTTAGCAGTATCCAGGACCCATTCGTACCAAATAAATGGTTCATTGTACGTATAAGCAATTGACAAGCAACCTGAACGTTTTGCTTCTTTAGCTGCATCTTCAGGCGATTTATAGTGAAGGTGGTGATCCGTTCCCTTAATTTCCCCTCGTGCTATAGACCAATTTTGACAGAATTGACAAAATAAATTGCAACCAATAGTTCCATAGCTATAGGAGCAGCTTCCTGGTTGGAAATGATACAATGGTTTCTTCTCAATAGGATCTTTTGATCCGCTTGTTGTTAAGCCATAATTCAGAGCATAAAGGATACCATCTTTGTTTTCACGAACATTGCATTTCCCTATTTTTCCTGTTTTTATTTTACAATTTCTTGGACAGAGGTTGCATCGTATTTTATCTTCATCATATTTTGTATAATACAATGCTTCGTGATTTCTACTCAAAATGAATTCCTCAATCTAATTGTTAATTTCATGATTAATTAGTAAAGTGGTAAAAAATAAAGAAGAAAAAGTGCAGATGAATAATCTGCAAATAGTATGGTTTATGATTCTGCTTTCTTTCTCTTAGCTTGGGTTGTTTTAGCTGCTTTCTTCAATTTTGCTTCAAGTTCACGTTCGTAATCTGTGATACCTGCTTTGAATTTATCAACAATACCTTTGTTATCATTGATTAATGCTGCATCTAAAACTTGCCAGAATCTTGTAACAGGAATAATTTTTATTTTGGATTTTTGTTCATCATCCAAAACAATATCATTCAAGTTTCCAAGGGGTAGGATTATTGTTTTCATGCCAGCTTCTATTGCTGCTTCTACTTTGAAGGTTGCACCACCAATTGGGAGAACTTCTCCTCTTACAGATAATGATCCTGTCATAGCAATTTCTTGCCTAACTGGAATATCTGTTAATGCAGAAACAACAGCAGTTGCTATTGAAACACTTGCGCTATCACCTTCTACTCCTGAATAGCTTTGCAAGAATTGAACGTGAACGTCATGTTGAGAGATGTCTATAGCAGTATATTTCTTGAAAATTGCACTTACATTAAGCACAGATTCTTGGGCAATTTCTCCAAGTTTTCCAGTAGCAATTATTTTGCCTTCTTGATTGCTTAATGCAGGGGTAACTTCTGCTTCGACATTGGTAACAATACCGCTTCTTTGTCCTAAAACAGCTAAACCATTTACTCTACCAATAAGAGCACCTTCATTGAGGATTATTTGATAATCGCGTCTTCTTGCAATATATTTTTCTGCGATTTGTTGTTCTAGTGAACCAGCCAATGATTTTGCTCCATTCACATGATCCTTGTTCGTAATAGTTGAATTATTTTCACGAGCAATATCTCCAGCAGCTCGAACCAACCCACCTAATTCTCTGAACATTAATGTGAGACTGCTTTTCTTGTTGGCTCTTCGTCTGAATTCTCGTATAATCTCTTCAACAGCATCAATTGAGAAATGTGGTATTCTACCGTCTTTTGATACTTCTTGAGCAACAAAACGAACAATTTTGTTTCGGTTCTCTAAAGTGTCTGGCATCACTTCATCCATGTAAACTTCATAACCGTATCCTCTAATTCTTGAGCGCAAAGCAGGATGCATGTTCTCCATTGTTGGAAGATTTCCTGCTGCTATGAGGATAAAGTCGCAAGGAACAGGATCTGTTCTTACCATTGCACCGCTACTGAGTTCGCTTTGACCTGTTATTTGGAATTCTTTCTCTTGCATAGCAGTCAACAATTGTTGTTGAGTTCTCATTGCTAGTGTACTAATTTCATCGCAAAACAGTACTCCTTTATGTGATTTGTGAATTAGACCAGCTTCAACTCGTTCATGAGCGGGTGTTCCTAAACCACCGCTTTGGAAAGGATCATGTCTTACATCACCTAACAATGCGCCTGCGTGAGCGCCGGTTGCATCACTAAATGGAGCATGAGTTTGTTGACTGGTATCAACAAGTAATTTCGGAACAAGATTTTCTTGTCGACTCCGTAATTGGCTCATGATGAGGAATGAAAAGAATGATACAAATAACCCCATTAAGACTAATGTTGGTCTTTGGCTTGCATCATCTAATGGTACAAATATAACATAAAGCATGATAGCTAAAGGAATTATTAGGCTGATAATCATCCTAAGATTTTGTCCTTTTGAGGATTTCTCCATATATCGATCGACTATGCGCCTACCTTCTCCGGAACCAACAGTAACAATTTTTGGATTGTTTGGGTCTTTTCTATTTGGAACACAAAGTATATCCTCTAAATCTTCTCTTGGTAAAAGTTCTGCCATTGAAGCACCGAGCATACTCTTTCCTGTTCCTGGTTCACCGATTAGCAAAACATTTCTTCTTTGTATTGCTGCTTTTTTCACAAGATCGACAGCTTTTTCTTGTCCTAGCACTTGATCGATTAACCTTGTTGGTACGGGAATTTCAGCAGTAGATTCAATATTAACGTCAATTAAAGGTTCGTCGTCCTTTGACTCCTTTTTACTAGTATATTTTTTACTCATTTTGATCGCCAATAACTGCAGTAATAAAGTGGGATGTTGTATTCGCTTTTCCCTTTGGAAAAGAAAACATTAACAAGTTTTTATCTCTATTGATTAATAGTCAATATTTCTTTTAAAGACTAACAATCGTTCTGATTTATATAACTGTTAAACGATATATTCTTAACAATATTTATGCAATTAAAAAAGTTGATATTGCTATTTAATATTGGATTTCGGTTCTATTTTAGCTTAAAAGTTCACTAATTTTATTTTTTTGTAAAGAAAGAAAAGAATAAAGAACAAAAGTATACTAGTAATCTCTAGGTGGAATGTAAGATGAAAAGTAACAGTAAACGAATCCGTTTCAATAATTTCATCAAATTTTCACTATTATTTCTTATTATGATTTTAAGCTCTACAATAGCAAAACCATTGATGAGTAGAAGTATCGATCCCCTTAGTCAAATAACATTGAATGCTTATGAATATCATATTGTACCTGTTAATGCTACTAATAATCAATTTTTAAGTGGTGATTGGGATGCAACACCAACAGACCTTAGTCTATCAGCATTCCTTGTGTTTATAGTAGATTCAGAAAATTTAGCAATCTGGTTAGCAGAAGATAACCTAACACAAGCAGTAAGTAGGATACCCTCTTCAAGCCTTATTTACCTTTATGATCCCTTATTCAGAATAGATGATATTCCTCTTGATAACCGCAGAAGTGATGGTTTTCAGATAAGAGTTCCATACGAGGACACTTGGAATCTTGTTCTTTACGCAGGAGCAACACTAATACCATTGACGTTTAGTTGGCACATAAATGCATTCGATAACTACATATTGAACATTATTTTGTACTCAGTATTTGGGTTAGTAGGTATAGCAATAATAATTACTCTAGTAGTTAGAACTATTCGAAAGAAAAAATATACACCGGAAGATGAAATTGAAAGTCTTCTAAAAGAACAAGAAAAACTAAAAACAAATCAAGGTCTTGGAAATCTAGAAGATTTTGATGATGATATGACAGATGAAAATCTGGAGAAATAGGAATAATGGCGGTTCATAATATTAAGGAAGATGTAAAAGTAACTTCAATTGATTCCCCAGAAAATAAAGTGACACTAAAAGAAGCCATTATTGCAAATCTAATTATCGGACCAATTGCTTTAGGATTATATTTTGGGATTTATTATGGAATTTATATTTCTAATCCTATTTACATCTTGAACAATATGTACTATTTTCCCTATCTACTATCATTTTGTTGTTTCTTTGTATTACCAGTACTTTACTTGGTTATCTTTCGAATTATAACAAAAAAGAAAACGAGATTTTTTATCTCAACAAAAAAAGGATTAGAACCAAAGAATATCATAGGTAGTTTAATGCAGGGATTTGCTATGCATGCAGGATTATTCTTCCCCTGGGTTGCATTAGTGCAAATATATCTAATAGATAAAGTAGATACTTTGAGTTTTTTCCTCCTGACACCAAACCCAGACGATTATTTCTTTATGATTTTCTTTATTGCGTTAAGTGTAACAAGGACAGAATATTACACAAAAGCATTTGTCCAAATACAATTCTCTGAAGCAGTAGGATCTATTAGCTTATTTAGAGGAAAACTAAAAATTTCTGGAGGAAAGAAATTGGGTTTCGTGGCATCAATTGTAGTCTGGATAATTGGACATGTTACAGAATTTTTCTGGCTACAAGATTTTATTGGGGCAGCAAATGCGGTCTTTTATTTATTGATATCTGGTGTGTTAACAGCCTATACTGTTTGGCACACAGAAAATATTTTTGGAGTAACAATTGGACACATTTTACTAAATATATTATTAGTGTTTGCCTTTCCAACTAGATGGTAATGATAAAACACCAACAATCCAAAGATTCAAAAAGAGAAAATGCAACGAAAAAGATGTTAAATATGGGCCGGTAGATCAGACTGGAAGATCGCCTCATTTGCATTGAGGAGGCCGTGGATTCAAATTCCACCCGGTCCACCATTTAGTTTTCTAAAACGTTTGTTTGAATTAGAGTAATTCGTCTACACTTTTTCCTCTGTTGTGTAAACGCATTTTTAGTTCAGTCATTAAATCAGAGCGTTTGAACTTATCATCGTCAACACCTACAGGGGTAATGCTGAGTGCTTGATTCAAGTATTTGTTTAGAGAAGTTATGTTTTTAACCGTATCTTCTTCAATCTGTTTACAAATTACACAACTCAAGTGCTCTGGTGATACTTTCTCGAAGAAGATATCAAAATCGCCTATCTTTAGATGCCCTTCTCCACCTCTTCTTACTTTCCCTATTTTATTCATATACTCTTCTAGATTTATCTTTGTTAGCGTTAACTTAATTGAATCTAAAATATCAGGGTTTTCGCCTTCTTGCACAGCACCGACTAATAACTCAACATCTTCAGAAAAGACGGCTATTGCTACAAATGCCCTATTATTGTATAGACTTGCTTCAATGATATCTGTTAATCTTTCAGCTGTTTTTTCTCTTATACCATTTGCATCTACTTGAGCCATTTTCTGCGATTCTGCTATAGCATCTGATGTTGGGCTTGAAGGCATATCTATTTCTGGAGGAGTTACTTTGACAAGTGGTGGTGTTGTAGGAGAGGTTTTTGGTTCCTCATCCAGAACTGATGGTACAACAACTTTTGGAATGGTAGGAGGTGTGTATGTTTCTTTTGGTTCATCTTTTACTGTAACTGGTTGTGTTTGTAATGATTCTTTCACTACAGGTGGGATAACAGTCCTTGTTGGAGTGGTTATAGGTTCTTGTTTAATCACAGCAGGGGTAATTTTTGGTGCTTTCTTGGGTAAAGCATCTAACAAAATCCTTTGAAAGATTTCATTTGAAGAATCAGAATAAATACTAGTAATCGTTTTAACAAGTTCACCTGGGAAAATGCTATCTAAGGGTGCTATAAGTTGCGCTAATTGTGCTAAACCATTTTTTAGCTTTCCTTCAGAACCTGGATCAATTTTATTGAATAATAAATATCCTTTAACCCCTTGTAATTTATCGGCATTTGCTCTTGTCCACATAATTAGATAATTAGCAGCTTCTTGATATTTTTTGGAGTTTTGCACATCCAAAAAATAGACTACTGCACATAAATTATTCGTAATATCAGAATTATTGAGATATACTTGTCTATGAGACTTTTCGCCACCAGTATCAATAATTTCAATATCTGTTCTTAAGAAATCATGCTGATACTTGGCAATTCCCCTGGTAGGTGGTATCTTTGATAATTGTTCAGGTGTTTTCTTACCGAAAAACTTCTGATACATGGAGGTTTTTCCGGCTCCGTTCAAACCAAATAGTAGTATCCTTTGCATTGTTGCCCACCAAAAGAGAATTTTTTTACCGACAGAATCTAGTACGTTCGGGTTATTAAATTAATTCTAATCGGAAAAAAACTGCTTAAGTATTTTAACTTTTACTTATGTTTATTTCTTTTCAATAAATCATAAGTATTTCTTTATACTAAAAAACACTTCCTATTGCTATTTATGGGAATAATTTCCGAAAACAAACCCTTTTTTAATCGAATGCTCGATTTACATTATAAGCTAGAAAAAATCACGATCACTATTAGTGGATTTTACATTTGGAGGTATACTATTGATCCAAGCTCTATGGATAATAACCGAAACAGGCCAATGTATATTTAGTCATAAATATGTTAAAATGGATATTGAAGATCAATTAATTTCAGGATTACTTACTGCTTTTAATGCCTTTTCCACTGAAAGTGGTATTGGTGGTTTACAACAAATTGCCGGGGAAGACAATCAATTTGTTTACGGTTATGCTGGAAAGTTACTTGTAGCATGTCTAGCAGATAAAAGAGACAACCCAAAACTTGTCGAAAAACTCATGATAAGAATATCCGAAGAGTTTCAAGAAAAATATGCTATATATCTTGATGATGCCATGTATGTTGACATCAATATCTTCCTTGGTTTTGAAGACGATATTGATCAAATTCTCTTCCCAAAAATTTTCAGAAGAGGTGTTGGTTCAACTATTTTTGGAACCTTTGTTACCATTGCACTTACAATAGGTGCATTATTTTTAATGATTTCAATACCTAATGAACTAGAGATAGATCTAACCTTCTTACTATTTCTCGCATGTATCCCTGGTTTATTTGTAGGAGCAATAGTAGCAGGTAAACGAAATTATGCACTAATAGCAACTACTGCAGGTATTTTGCCGATTATAGGATATTTTGCTTATGATATTGCACTCTCAGGTACTTTGTTCGGAGAGTATTCTACAATACTAATAATTGTATTAATGATTGAACAATTTTTGGCAATTGCTATCTTATGTTCAATGCTTGGAGGTAGTATAGTAGAAAGGAGAAGACTCTTACCATTTGCTAAAGGTATTGAACGAGCTGAAGGTATCAACTACTTTGATCAAGAACCAGAAGCTGAAGAATTAACTCTTAGTCAACAATTGACACAGGAACAACAGCATCAAGAACCCTATCCACAAGCAGAAATACCACAACCAGAAACCTATCAACTTGGAGAGCTACAACAACCACCAGCTGAACAAGAACAGCAACAAGATAATTGGGATCAACAATAGACTCTGGTAGAATTACGTGATGAGTCATGAACAAAAGCGGACCACCCACAGAGCCTTCTTTACATGATGAAGGCATCTCACCAACTGAAGAAGAAGTCATTTACTCAGCGTTAGGAAGTCAGGTTCGCAGAGAAATTATTGTTTTTCTTAATGAGAATGATAATGTTGGTTTTCTTGAACTCCGTAAAAAATTCGGATTAAAAGTCGGTTCTCTTTATCATCAATTAAATTCTATGAAAGAATTATTGTGGCAAGATGAAAACAAAAAGTATTACTTGTCTGATTTGGGAAAAGTAGCTCATAATTTAATGATTATTAGTAAGGATCATATCGAATCTTCAAATGTTACTCTAAAACCAACACAAGAAGATAAGGATAGTAAGACTTTTTTTGAAAAACTCTATAGTGGAATTATTTTCATCTTTTTACCACGAAAGATATTTCGCTTCTTAGCTTCTGAACCACTCAGAACGTTTTTCGAGGGGTTAATTGTAATAGGAGCTTTGATTTTCTTCTCTATTGATAGCTTAACAGTTCTTGTTGGCTTTTATCCATTAGGGGTAGAATTTTGGTATTATTCTTTGATTGGTATTCTTGGACTTTGGATTTTCTTAGGATTAATTATCCCGTTATTTAGTACTTTGTTTTACAAAAAGAAATACAACCCCCTGAAGTTGTTAGCTACAACACCATTTGTATTGATACCTAGTTTACTTGTTATTTTCTTTATCTGGTTACAAACAAAAGTTTCTGCAGAATTCCTTTTCCTTGATGGACAAATACTAGCAATTCTAGGTCAAATTTGGTCATTGTCTCTTATGACTACTGCCGTTAGTAATACTGAAGAATTAACATTAAGCAGATCAAGTATGATCGTTTTATTTGCTTTCTACCTCACTTATGCTGTTTCATTCATCTTTATTGGCATTCAGTAGAGAGTAAATACTTACTTCTTTTTTGTAGTAGATTTCTTAGTGGTTGATTTTTTAGCTGTAGAAGTTTTCTTTTTGGAAGTGGTCTTCTTTTTAGCAGGAGCTTTCTTTGCTTTAGTTGCTGGTTGATCTGTTAATACTTGATAGACCCAATGACCTTCCCATTCACCTTCATGATAGCTCGTCCACCTACCAGGAACAATACCAACATGAACTAGGTCTTGAGTTAGCCAGTAAGCTTCACCTTCTGTAATCGCTAATCCTTCTTGGATTTCGGAAATGTGTAAGAAGTTTTTTCCATCTAAGAATCCCACAGCCTTCTTTACAAGGTCAGGATCCCAACGTTCCAAGATAGTTGAATCAGCTACCTCTTCTGTTTCTTCTTTCTTTTTCTTAGATTTCTTAGCTTTCTTCTTTGCAGCAGGTTTTTTGGCTAATTTTTTATATTTTTCAGGATTTTTAATTTCATCAATAAACGCATGCACTAAGCTAGGATTCTCAATATGGGATACAAGATATGTTCCAGCATACTCTTTCTTGTTATGATCAGCTGCAACGTGTATCAGAGTTTCTCTTTGTTTTGGCCGTGCTTCCGGCTTAATTATTAATCGAATCATTTCTTCTGCTTCATCAATTATTACACCCACATTTACTTCTATCAAATCATCAGGTGTACATTCTACTAATTTTTTTCCAACAAGAGAGTATGATTTCATTTTTATTACCACAAATTTAATCCTAATATGTAGTAACATTATGAGAAAATAATTCTTTTGTTTGGACCATTCTTAGCTTAATAATATGAATTGTGAGATTTTTATAGTTAAATTTATAATATATGGTATAAATATTGCATAGTATTATATAGATTATGTTTGATAAAGTATTAACCATAGGTGAAGCGGCAAAATATTTAGGTGTATCAATTGATACCCTCAGACGTTGGGATAAAAACGGTAAACTACCTGCTAAGAAAAGTAGCGGCGGTCATCGTCATTATGCGCAGTTAGATTTGGAATTATACAAACAAGACATTTTTGCACAAACAACAAATTGGGTATTAAATACTCCAAAAGAACCAAAAAGCGAGTTTTACTGCCCAACTAGCGTAGAATTCAAGGGAAGACTCTCGAAATTGCAAGCAGCCTTAGAAAAACTAGAAAACGTAAGTGACTACTATCCACTTATAATTGCTATTGTAGGTGAGATTGGGAATAACTCTTTTGACCATAACTTAGGGAACTGGCCAGACATATCTGGTATATTTTTCTCTTTTGACGTAAACAAAAGGCAAATAGCCCTAGCGGACAGGGGGCAGGGTATTTTAAGAACGTTAAAAAGGGTAAAACCTGACATCAAGAACGACGAGGATGCGCTACATACAGCATTCACAGAGGTGATCTCTGGTAGAGCTCCCGAGGCAAGAGGAAACGGACTTAAATTTGTATTGGAAGTAGTGTTAAATAATGACATTGAACTTGATTTCTATAGTGGTGGGGCTAAAGTTAACATAAGCAACAACGCTAAAAAGCTACACATACACAAAACTGATCTGTACTACAGCGGTTGCCTGGCTTTGATTAAATTTTGAATATATGAAAATGAATCCTAGGTTCATGCAAACCAGGCTTCTTTTCATAATCTAGTTATGAAAATAGAACTAAAAAAATTTGGTGACATCTTAACATCCAGACAAGACGGTCGGGAAGCTCTTGCTGCCATAGAACCGCAATTACAAAACCTGTCCGAAAACTCAAAAATTGAACTCGATTTTAAGGGAGTCACTACTTTTACGCCTTCTTGGGCTGACGAGTTTGTAACCAAGCTAACTGATCGATTCGGTGACCGAGTTTCCCTTATAAATACTGGAAATCCTTCTGTAGAGGTTACATTAAGATTTTTGAAAAGACTGAGCTAACAAAACGACATACTGGGTATTTCATCAGCATTTTCTACCTCTAAAGTTCTGATATCCGCCCAGACGGCCAGCCACGCTTATTTCTTACTTATGCTGGTTGCAAGAAGTTTTAAATAAAGCCTACTTTTC
>RCNB010001579.1_pt1 | contig 14288 bp, 14 predicted proteins | sample 2041321 | NCBI WGS metagenome assembly RCNB01 (sample SAMN09708232, study PRJNA481090) | Marine sediment metagenome, whole genome shotgun sequencing project. | reverse complement strand
GCTGTCGTCATAAGCTATGAACACATTAAAAATAATCAATTAAAAACAAAACAATTATGGGATCAGAATTAATTATTATACCAATTATTTTTGGAGCAGTTTTCGGAGTATTTTATTTATACTTTTCAACTCGCAACAAAGAACGACTTGCATTAATAGAAAAAGGGGCTGACGCTTCTATCTTTGGAAAAGGCAAACAACATGCTGCACCAATATGGAAAGTACTAGTCCTTAACCTAGCATTTTTATTTATGGGAATTGGCTTAGGTGTCTTTTTAGCCAATTTATTAGACACTTATTCAAGCCTAGATTCAGATGCTGTGTACCCTGCTCTAATATTCTTTACTGCTGGTGTAGGTTTATACGTAGGGTTTATGCAAACTAAAAAGTTGGTAGATTAAATAAAAATCAATCAATCAAATTACGCCAATCAAACCGTTTCAACTTGTTGAAGCGGTTTTTTTGTTGGTAAATAATTCCTATTCTACTTCAAAATCAAAATAAGTGTCTGGAAATGGTTCATTGCTTAAAGTAAAGTGCCACCATTCTTTGGGATAATGTCTAAATCCATGTTTAAGCATTATAGTTTGCAACAACATTCTGTTGGCGCGTTGCTGTACTGTCAAATCTTTATTTTCTACCCAAGAAGCCTTTCCAAAGAAATCATAAGGACTTCCCATATCCAATTCCTCACACGTATTTGCATCAACCAAGGTAATATCCAAAGTACTACCTCGACTATGCCCAGATTTTGATGCTATATATTCTTCTTTAAATAAATTTTGCTTTTTAACCTCAGGATAAAACTCATGCTTGTTTATAGTATCATTTAAATCAAGTGCCCAACGCATAAAATGATTTACGGCACGTTGCGGTCTATAACTATCATAAATCTTGATGGACAAATTATATTGCAAAAATTCTTCTTGAGCATTTTTAAGAGCATTAGTGGCTTGAGTAGATAATATAGCAACATCACGATTATAACCATCTATAGGTTGTCCTACAAAATTATGCTCTCCAAGATATCGTAATTCCACAATTATTGAAGGTATTCTATTTTCAGCATGTTCAAATCCATTAGGTAGTTTATCCTGTTTAAAAGTAAGCCCGAAACTAAGTAACGAAAGAAATAATATAAACGCTTTTAACTTCATATATATAATCTATTGAAGCTAAGGTATTAAAAAATAAATCAACTGGAATTGTGAATTAACTCAACTTAAAAGTATGCAAAATAAAAGACCGAGATCCCTCAATCTCGGCCTTTCTTAATTTGCTAATTTATTACATTGGTAGATTTGGGGTTTCCAAAGTCCACAACATAATGCAAATATTAATTAATTAATCCATTGAACTAAAAACTAAATTTCTAGTACATATCAAATGTAGAATTATAATTCAATTTATCGATTAAAAACATTATTTATTCGATGAAATACGCTTTTTTTTAACATTTACAGATATAAATATATAAATCATCGATGAAATGCATGATCAAACAATTGCAATTATACTGCTTTAACCTTGGACATTTTTACTGAAATGAAAAAAAGCACCCTCCAAATAAAGGAGCGATGCTTTTTTACTACTAACCAACCAAATGTTACTACGTTTAATTTAAAGTAACCACACTTTAATAAACATGATGTAGTAACGCTATTAATAATTCAATCATCGTGCCAAACAATGTATTTTGGTTGAAAAGTTTGGAAATTCAAATATTTACGCTATCTTTATGATATCATTTTAATATCATAATAAATTTAAGGATCATGAAAGAAGAGAAAATTATTTTTCCCGCGAACGGGTACCTAATGTTGTTTTTATTTTTAATACTATTTTTTGGAGGTATTTTTAGTATAATATTTTTTAGAAATCCATGGTTTGGATTCGCTATACTCACTGCTATAATAATAGCACCAGGGTTTATTATGGTGCAACCCAACAATTCTAGAGTATTACTGCTATTTGGAAAATATGTCGGTACAATTAAACAAAATGGATATTATTGGGTTAATCCATTTTATACAAAAAAGAAAGTTTCATTGCGCGCAAGTAACTTTGATAGTGAACGGTTAAAAGTCAATGATAAACTTGGAAATCCAATTATGATAAGCACCATATTGGTTTGGAGGGTTGAGAATACCTACAAGGCAGCTTTTGATGTTGACAACTTTGAAAATTTTGTACGTGTACAAACAGACGCAGCTGTTAGAAAATTAGCGAGTATGTACCCATATGATAATTTTGCAGACGAAGGTCATGTAGAAGACATTACTCTCCGCTCTAGTGTCAACGAAGTAAGCCAAGCTTTAGAAAAAGAAATTGAAGAACGTTTATCAATTGCTGGAATAGAAGTATTGGAAGCAAGAATTGGTTACTTAGCCTATGCACAAGAAATTGCAAACGCCATGTTAAAACGTCAGCAAGCAACCGCTATTGTTGCGGCTAGACATAAAATTGTTGAAGGCGCCGTTAGCATGGTGGAAATGGCTTTGGAAGAATTGGGCAAAAAACAAATTGTAGATTTGGATGACGACCGTAAAGCCGCTATGGTAAGTAATTTAATGGTTATCTTATGTGGTGATAAAGATGCGTCTCCAGTTCTAAATACTGGAACATTAAATCAATAGGGATTATGAAAGAATATAAAGTTGTAAAACCAAAGTTAGGCTGGAAAAATCCGACGGAAAAACTGGAAGAGCTTTTAAACAATTATGCAAAACAAGGATGGTGTTTACAAAGTGCAACGACTTCTAGTCATGGTTATATGAATATAATTTTTGAGCGTGACAAAAACAGATAATAGAATCTTAATGATTTAAAGACAATGTAAAATGGCGAAAAAGAAAGCATTCGCATTGCGAATAAATGAAGACATGCTCAAGTGCATTGAAAAATGGGCAGCAGATGAGTTTCGTAGCACTAATGGACAATTAGAATGGATGCTCATGCAAAGTTTAAAACAAGCCAAACGCCAGCCAAAACAAAAAAATAAAGACAACAACGAAAGCGACTCTCAGTAGTCGCTTTTTTTAAACCTTATATTTTGTATTTTGCAACTTCTAAACCATTTTTATGCAAAATCAACCAATATTTACAGACGATACAATAGTCTTTGGGTTCTTAATGTTAGCCTTAGGGTTCGTTTTTTATACTGAATCTATTAAAACAGGATTTTGGTCAAAGTTTTATAAAATAGTACCTGGACTTTTTATGGCTTATATGATTCCAGCAGTGTTTACGACCTTAGGATTAATATCACCTGAATGGGAAACTACTAATGAAACTGGCGAAATTATAAAACACAGTTCAAATCTATATTATGTTTCTAGTCGTTATTTACTTCCTGCCGCTTTGGTTTTAATGACTCTAAGTATAGATTTAAAAGCCGTCTTTAATTTAGGATGGAAAGCGTTAATCATGTTCTTTACTGGGACTATAGGCATTGTTATTGGTGGTCCAATTGCTATACTGTTGATTTCGATGGTATCACCAGAAACTGTTGGTGGCGCAGGTCCCGATGCTGTTTGGAGAGGTTTATCAACTCTAGCTGGAAGTTGGATAGGTGGTGGAGCAAACCAAACTGCAATGCTAGAGATTTATGGTTATAACCAAAAACTATACGGAGGAATGGTATTTGTAGACATTGTTGTTGCTAATATATGGATGGCTATATTATTAATAGGAATAGGCAAACGAAAACGTATAAATAAATGGCTGAAGGCAGATACTTCATCTATTGAAAACTTAAAAGAAAAGGTATCAACTTTTGCTGATAGTGTAAAACGAAATCCATCCTTAACCGACATAATGATAATCGTAGCAATTGCTTTTGGAACTGTAAGTTTCGCCCACTTGTGCTCTGGATATTTAGCCTCCTTTTTTGACACCTTAGTTGCCAATATTGAATCGGCAACAACTAGAAATATATTTACATTTTTAGGTTCCAAATTCTTCTGGATGATTAGTATTTCCACAATAGTGGCCATACTCTTATCATTCACAAAAGCAAAGAATTATGAAGGTGCAGGCGCCAGTAAATTTGGAAGTGTATTTATTTATATTTTGGTAGTTTCAATAGGAATGAAAATGGACTTAGCATTAATATTAGATAATGTAGGTTTAATTGCCATTGGTTTTGTTTGGATGAGTATTCATGCTGGACTCTTAATTTTGGTTGCAAAACTTATAAAAGCTCCATATTTCTTTTTAGCTGTTGGTAGTCAAGCCAATGTTGGTGGTGCCGCATCAGCACCAATTGTGGCTTCTGCATTTCACCCTTCATTGGCAACTGTAGGTGTCTTATTAGCAGTGTTTGGATATGCTATTGGAACAATTGCTGCCATAGCCTGTACTATTTTATTGGAGTTAGCCGCTGCTGGCTAAAGGACAATTTTGCTGTTGTTTTAATTTTTATAAGCCATTTAATTATAAGATATTTGCCAACATATATTTTTTAGATGAAAAACGTTTCAATTTTGTTGGTAATACTCTTTTTGTTTTCTTGTGGACAAAAGGAATCTGATTTAACCGTAATTGGCAATATTAAAGGTCTTAAAAAAGGCACTGTATATTTGCAACAACTCAAAGACTCGTCCTTGGTCATTTTAGATTCTTTAGTATTAACTAAAGAGGCTCCATTTCAATTACACAGTGATTTAGAAGAGCCTGAAGTATTGTATCTTATGCTTGATAAAAATGGTTCAGAAAATTCTAGAATTGCTTTTTTCGCAAATAAAGGTATTACAGAAATAAATACAACCTTAAAACGATACGTATACGACGCAAAAATCAATGGGTCAGTTCAACAAAAACAATTAGATGAGTTTAATAGCATTATTAAAAAATTTAATAATCAAAGCTTAGAACTCATTAAAGAGCAATTTGATGCTCAAAAAAATGATGATTCTTTGTTATTTGAAACCAAGATTGCAGAAGCAAAAAATGCATTAAAAAGAAAATACTTATATGCCATTAATTTTGCGATAAATAATAAAGAGAGTGAAATTGCACCTTATGTAGCTTTAGCTGAAATATCTGATGCAAACACTAGTTTCCTTGACACTATTTATAAATCATTGCCAAAACATATTGCATCTTCAAAGTATGGTAAAGAGCTAAGTCGTCATTTGGAAAAAAGAAAACTCGAAGAAAACAACTAATAAAAAAAGCGATTTATGGCGCTTTTTTTATTACAATTTATTAATTTTTTCTATCAAGGCTCGTCCTTTATCTTCAAGCTCTTGATTAATAGATTTAAAGTGTGATTTTTTATTTTTAGCACCTCTATCATTAACTTTAGCAATTAAATCATCAAAAGTTGCAATAGCTTCATCTATAATTGCTTCACTTTTTTTTGTGTCTTTATCTGTATTAGAATATTCCCATACATAAACCGCTTCAATTATATCACCAATAACATAATTAATATCCTTTTTTAGATTTCTTACATTTGACATATTATAACTTATTTTATTTTGTCATTCCCATGAAAATGGGAATCTAATTTATTTCCGCAAAATTACGCATTTTTAAACATATACCTCTAAAAGTTTGGCATAGTTTGAGCTTAACCTATAATCTTTTAAGGCTGCAGGAATTAAAATGGTTTCACCTTTGAAAATGGTTTCTTCATTATTAAAAAAGTTGATAGTGACTTGTCCATCAACGCAAATATAAATCATGAAAGAATCCTTGTCGTTATTCTTTATGATGGCATCTGTTATCTCAAGAAAACTTGTTGTAAAATAAGGACAACTCACCATTCGGTTAGACTGATTTTTATCTTTTGCATAAGCCACTCTAAAATTATCTGGCATATCAAAATTGAAAGCATCAATAGCCAAATCATTATGCAATTCACGTTCATTACCTTCATCGTCGACCCTATCCCAATCATAAACTCGATACGTAATATCACTAGTCTGTTGTATTTCTGCTAGCATTACTCCTGCTCCAATGGCATGTACCCTTCCTACTTCAATAAAGTAGGTGTCTCCTTCTTTTACTTTATCAAAATTTAAGATTTGTGTAAGTTTTTTATCTTCTAAATGATTAAGATATTTTTCTGGTGTGATTTCCTGATTGAAACCAACGATGAGATTAGAATCTTTATCGGCTTGCATAACATACCACATTTCTGTCTTTCCAAACGAATCATGTCGTTCTTTAGCCAAATCATCATTAGGATGCAGTTGAATTGATAAATCTTCTCTAGCATCTATAAACTTTATTAATAACGGAAACTTATTACCAAATACCTTATAGTTCTTATTACCAATTAAATCTGCTTTATACGCTTCTAACAGTTGCTTTAAAGACTTACCTTTGTGTTCGCCATTTAAAGCTAATGATGGGTCTCCATCTACATCACTCAATTCCCAACTCTCGCCAACATTTGACAATTCACTTTTTTTATTAAGAATAGATGATAATTTTTGTCCTCCCCAAATTTTTTCTTTTAATATAGGTTGGAACTTTAAAGGATATAAATCTGTCATATTTTAATTACCAGAATAGGATACAAAATTTCTTGCTGTTTCATAAACTGTAACTTCTAAGTCTTGTTCAGGTCTTAATTTCGGTTTCATTTTACGATAGATTACCACTGCAATATTTTCTGCTGTAGGATTCAATTCTTTAAATTCTTCAACTTCAATATTCAAATTTTTATGGTCAAATGCATCTTCAACTTCAGATTTAATAATATCTTTTAGTAATTTTAAATCGATAACAAAACCCGTTTCCTCATCAATAGCACCGGTTACACTTATTATAAGTTCGTAGTTATGACCATGAAAATTGGGATTACTGCATTTCCCGAAGACTTTCAAGTTTTTTTCATCAGTCCAATCTTTACGGTATAATCTATGAGCCGCATTAAAGTGCGCCCTTCTACTTACGGTTACCCTCATCACTCTTCATCTTTAAATGTTCATAAAATTTACTGAAAATGATTTTAAACCATTCGGTATATAATTCAGGATGTAAAGCCATATCAACTTTAACATCTTCAATAGGCATCCATTTCCAAGATGCAACTTCATTCAAATTTATATTAGGGGCTTTACTATACTCTCCAAGCAAAACATGATCAAGCTCGTGTTCTGTCAACCCATTATCAAAAGGAGCTTTATAAATAAAAGAAATCGATTCTTTTAAATCAACACTAAAGCCCATTTCTTCATCTAATCTTCGTTTACCAGCTTCAATATTACTTTCCCCATCACGTTGGTGGCTGCAGCATGTATTGGTCCAAAGTCCAGGAGAATGATATTTGTTTAATGCGCGTTGTTGCAACATCAGTTCATTTTGTTCATTAAAAATAAAAACAGAAAACGCACGGTGCAATAATGCCTTTTCATGAGCTTCCATTTTTGGCATTAAGCCTATTTGTTCATCTTGTTCGTTTACAAGAATTACATATTCTTCTCCCATACGGTAAAAATACCAAGTAATATTTTAAATTCCCTAATGCTAACATAAATTTAATAAGACACTCAATCAATAATCTTTATTGCGGTTAATAATATTATCTTTGCCAAAATTTAAATTTTATGTCTTTTATTGAAGAAATTAAAAGAAGGAGAACTTTTGGGATAGTGTCGCATCCAGATGCTGGTAAGACTACATTAACAGAAAAGCTGTTATTGTTTGGAGGTGCAATTCAGGAGGCGGGTGCTGTTAAAAGCAATAAAATAAAGAAAGGAGCCACAAGTGATTTCATGGAGATCGAACGCCAAAGGGGTATCTCTGTTGCTACCTCGGTTTTGGCTTTTGAATATAATGGAATTAAGATTAATATTCTTGATACTCCAGGACATAAAGATTTTGCCGAAGATACTTTTAGAACATTAACTGCGGTCGACAGTGTTATTGTTGTTATAGACGTAGCAAAAGGTGTTGAGGAACAAACCGAAAAATTGGTAGAAGTATGCAGAATGCGCAAAATTCCAATAATAGTATTCATTAATAAAATGGATCGTGAAGGAAAAGATGCGTTTGACCTTTTGGATGAAATTGAACAAAAACTTGGTCTAAAAGTGACACCTCTTAGTTTTCCAATAGGAATGGGCTATGATTTTAAAGGCATTTACAACATTTGGGAAAAGAACATTAATTTGTTTAGCGGAGATAGCCGAAAAGATATTGAGGATACCATTAAAGTATCAGATTTAGCGTCTAATAAATTGGATAACCTTATTGGTGAAAATTCAGCCAACACTTTAAGAGATGAATTAGAACTTGTAGAAGGCGTCTATCCTGAGTTTGATAAAGAAACATATCTTGAAGGTAATTTACAACCTGTATTTTTTGGTTCTGCACTTAACAATTTTGGCGTTCGTGAACTTTTGGATTGCTTTGTAGAAATTGCACCGACCCCTAAACCAAAGGAAAGTGAAGAGCGGTTAATAAAACCGGGCGAAAATAAATTTACTGGTTTTGTTTTTAAAATTCATGCCAATATGGATCCTAATCATCGGGATAGATTGGCCTTTATTAAAATCGTATCTGGTGAATTTAGACGTAATGCACCTTATTTACATGTACGGCTTAACAAGAAATTGAAGTTTTCGAGCCCAAATGCTTTTTTTGCAGAAAAAAAAGAAATTGTAGATATATCGTATCCAGGTGATATTGTTGGGCTTCATGATACAGGTAACTTTAAGATTGGAGATACATTAACGGAAGGTGAAATTGTTAACTATAAAGGTATTCCAAGTTTTTCACCAGAACACTTTAGGTATATAAACAATGCCGATCCTTTAAAATCCAAACAACTTTATAAAGGCATCGATCAGTTAATGGATGAAGGTGTTGCACAATTATTCACGTTAGACCTTAATGGTAGAAAAGTGATAGGTACAGTTGGTGCATTGCAATATGAAGTCATTCAATATAGATTAGAACACGAGTATGGAGCAAAATGTACTTATGACAACTTGAATGTATTTAAAGCTTGTTGGGTTGATGCTGAAGATGAAAAGAACGAGGAGTTTAAGGAATTCAAACGTGTCAAACAACGATTTCTAGCAAAAGACAAACAAAACCAATTGGTGTTTTTTGCTGATTCTCATTTCTCTTTACAAATGACTGAGCAGAAATATCCCAGCATAAAATTTCACTTAACTTCTGAGTTTAATTAGGTGTTTTTCTTAAATAACTACCGATTATCGATAAAATGTATTTTATCTGATTTTTAGATAAATATTTGGTTTTCATCGTATTTTTAATACCTTTAGTCGATATTATAAATAAATAGGGCTTAACCTAATTTAAATTTAGAATAGATTCATAACCCCAAACATGAACTATTATGGAAACACCACAAAATGAATTCAGTAAAGAAGATATTACTGTAACTTTTGAACCTTGCGTATGTATTCGCGCAGAACATTGTGCTAAAGAATTATCCGAAGTCTTTAGAACATCTGTTATACCATGGATTAACTTAGATGGCACAGAAACAAAACGCATTATTAAGCAAATAAATCGATGTCCTTCGGGGGCGTTAAAATATAAACTACATGATAATAAATTAGCTAGTTAAAAAAATCCATTTGAAATTTTCAAAGAGATTTTTTTAACTATGCTTGTCCTGTCGGTCCAAAATTAAGTGGCATTGGTGGTTGTTCATAGTCTTTAATCTCACCATGTGCATTTTCAAACCGTTTGACATTTTCACCTAATGCTTTTACTAAGCGCTTAGCATGTTGAGGAGTCAAAATAATTCTTGACTTTACCTTACTTTTAGGAGTTCCTGGCATTATACTTACAAAGTCAAGTACAAATTCAGACACAGAATGGTTAATAATCGCTAAATTAGAATATGTTCCTTCAGCAATTTTCTCATCCAATTCAATATTTATTTGTCCTTGTTTCTTTTTGTCTTTAATATCTGCCATTGTAAATTTGTTTACATTTCCGACCCCGATAGTTATCGGGAGGAAATCTTATTAATCAGTTGCCAAATCAAGTTTGGCATAAATTCGATTAACCAACTCCACAAAAGCAGAGTTGGAATCTCATTTAATTATAATTCATTTCTTGCTTAGCTTGCATCATTTCATCAAACTCCTCTTTGGAGCCTACTATAATATTTTCATAATGACGTAAACCAGTTCCTGCAGGAATTTTATGTCCAACAATTACATTTTCCTTAAGCCCTTCTAAAGTATCAATCTTACCACTTACAGCAGCTTCATTTAATACTTTAGTTGTTTCTTGGAACGATGCCGCTGAGATGAATGATTTTGTTTGAAGCGAAGCTCTAGTAATCCCTTGAAGAATCGGTGTTGCAGTAGCTGGACTTGCATCTTTAGCCACCACAAGGTTTTTATCCTCACGACGCAAAATTGAGTTCTCGTCTCTCAAGTCTCTTGCTGTTACTATTTGCCCTTGTTTTAAGTTTTCAGAATCTCCTGCATCTTCAACAACTTTCTTTCCAAAAATCTCATCGTTTTCAACAATGAAATCAGACTTATGAACCAATTGATCTTCCAAGAAAATAGTATCTCCAGAATCCTGAATTCTTACTTTACGCATCATTTGTCTTACAACAACTTCAAAATGCTTATCGTTTATTTTCACACCTTGTAATCGATATACTTCCTGTACTTCGTTTACCAAATATTGTTGCACCGCTGATGGTCCTTTAATATTTAAAATATCATTAGGTGTAATAGAACCGTCTGATAAAGGCATACCCGCTTTTACAAAATCATTTTCTTGTACCAAGATTTGATTTGATAATTTAACCAAGTATTTCTTAATCAATCCTATTTTAGATTCTACAATAATCTCACGATTACCTCTCTTAATTTTACCAAAAGATACTACTCCATCGATTGCACTTACAACAGCTGGGTTAGATGGGTTACGTGCTTCGAATAACTCAGTAACACGAGGAAGACCACCTGTAATATCACCTGCTTTTGCAGATTTACGAGGAATTTTAACTAATATTTTTCCAATACTAATCTTTTCTCCGTCATCAATCATTAAGTGAGCTCCAACTGGAAGGTTATACGACCGTATGGTTTCTCCCTTACCATCTTCAATAAGTAAAGTAGGAATCAATTTTTTGTTTCTTGATTCTGAAATCACTTTTTCCTGGAAACCGGTTTGCTCATCAATTTCAACTTGATAAGTAACACCTTGCTCAATATTTTCATATTTCACTTTTCCTGCAAACTCAGATATAATTACACCGTTATATGGATCCCATTGACAAACTATATCGCCACTTTTTAGTTTCTGTCCGTTTTTAACCAAAACGTTAGATCCATAAGGAATGTTATTCGTACTTAAAGTAATCCCTGTTTTATTATCAACAAGCTTAAGCTCAGATGTTCTAGAAATTACAATATCTATTTCATTTCCATCACCATCTTCACCTTTAACAGTTTTAAGGTCTTCAATTTCTGCCTTACCGTTAAATTTAACAATAAGTTTATTTTCTTCGGAAATATTACCCGCAATACCACCAACGTGGAATGTACGAAGTGTTAACTGTGTACCTGGTTCACCAATAGATTGTGCAGCAACTACACCAACAGCTTCACCACGTTGCACCATTTTGCCCGTAGCTAAGTTACGTCCGTAACATTTAGCACAAATACCTTTTTTCGCTTCACAAGTCAATGCCGAACGTACTTCCACAGAATCAATTGGTGATGCCTCAATAGCCTTAGCTACATCATCATAAATATGCTCACCGGCTCCTACCAATAACTCTTCAGTTAACGGATTAAATACATCATGCAATGACGTACGACCAACAATTCTTTCTTCTAAAGTCTCAACAACTTCTTCATTCTTTTTAAGTGGCTGAACTGAAATGCCTCTTAAAGTACCACAATCAACTGTATTAACAATAACATCTTGAGATACGTCTACCAAACGACGCGTTAAATAACCTGCATCGGCTGTTTTTAATGCCGTATCGGCAAGACCTTTACGAGCACCGTGAGTAGAAATAAAGTATTCTAATATTGAAAGCCCCTCTTTAAAGTTAGATAGAATTGGATTTTCAATAATCTCACCACCACCTGCATTAGACTTCTTAGGTTTTGCCATCAATCCACGCATTCCTGTAAGCTGACGAATCTGTTCTTTAGATCCACGCGCTCCAGAATCAAGCATCATAAACACAGAGTTAAACCCTTGTTGGTCTTCTCTAATACGCTTCATAGACAACTCTGTCAATTCTGCATTTGTAGATGTCCATATATCAATAACCTGGTTATAACGCTCATTATTTGTTATAAGCCCCATGTTATAGTTAGCTTTAATACCATCAACCTGCTTATTTGCAGCATCAATCATTGTATGCTTTTCTGGTGGAATAATAATATCACCCAAACTAAATGATAATCCCCCTTGAAATGCAAACTTATATCCTAAAGTCTTAATTTCATCGAGGAATGCAGCTGTTTCCGGAACACTAGTCACTTTTAAAATATTACCAATGATATCTCTTAGTGATTTTTTTGTTAAAACCTCATTGATATATCCTGCAACTTCGGGTACTTTTTCATTAAATAACACTCTACCAACAGTAGTATCAACAATTTTATTCACCAATTCTCCTGCTTCATTAAAATCTTTAGTTCTTACTTTAATAGCAGCATTTAAATTTACCTTCTCTTCGTTGTAAGCAATATTAACTTCTTCATCAGAATAGAAAGTCAATCCTTCTCCTTTTACAGGAACTTCAGGCGTAGATTTACGCAACTTGGTCATATAATATAAACCGAGTACCATATCCTGAGAAGGTACTGTAACAGGTGCTCCGTTTGCTGGGTTTAAAATATTATGAGATGCTAACATTAATAATTGACATTCTAAAATAGCTTCTGGCCCCAATGGTAAGTGTACCGCCATCTGGTCGCCATCAAAATCGGCATTAAATGCAGTACAAACCAATGGATGCAACTGAATTGCTTTACCTTCAATCAACTTAGGTTGGAAGGCTTGAATACCAAGTCTGTGAAGTGTAGGAGCACGATTTAAAAGTACTGGATGTCCTTTTAAAACATTTTCTAAAATATCCCAAACTACAGGCTCTTTCTTATCTATAATTTTCTTTGCAGATTTTACAGTTTTTACAATTCCTCTTTCAATTAATTTTCTAATTACAAAAGGTTTGTAAAGTTCCGCTGCCATATTTTTTGGAATACCACACTCAAATAACTTAAGCTCTGGCCCAACAACAATTACAGAACGCGCAGAATAATCGACACGCTTACCTAATAAGTTTTGACGGAAACGACCTTGTTTCCCTTTTAACGAATCAGATAATGATTTTAATGGTCTGTTAGAATCGGTTTTTACTGCTGATGATTTACGTGTATTATCAAATAATGAATCTACAGATTCTTGCAACATACGTTTTTCGTTACGTAAGATTACTTCTGGAGCTTTAATCTCTACAAGTCTCTTAAGACGGTTGTTACGTATAATTACACGACGGTATAAATCATTTAAATCTGAAGTTGCAAAACGACCACCATCTAACGGCACTAACGGACGTAATTCTGGTGGAATTACTGGAACAGCTTTTACAATCATCCATTCTGGAAGATTTTCTCTATTTTTATTAGCATCTCTAAACGATTCTACAACTTGTAAACGCTTTAAAGCTTCCGTTTTACGTTGTTTTGAAGTTTCAGTATTTGCTTTGTGACGTAATTGAAATGATAAATCATCTAAATCGATACGCGCTAACAAATCAATTAAACATTCAGCACCCATTTTTGCAATAAACTTCTCTGGGTCAGTATCGTCTAAATATTGATTTTCTTGTGGAAGTGTTTCAAGAATATTTAAGTATTCTTCTTCAGTTAAGAAATCCATTTTCTGTACTGGTTCACCCTCAACATTTATTGCATTTCCAGGTTGAATTACAACATAGCGCTCATAATAAATAATCATGTCTAACTTCTTAGATGGTAATCCAAGAAGATATCCTATTTTATTAGGTAGAGAACGGAAATACCAAATGTGAGCAACAGGAACCACTAAATTAATATGTCCAACACGATCACGACGTACTTTTTTCTCTGTTACTTCTACACCACAACGGTCACAAACAATACCTTTGTAACGAATTCTTTTATACTTACCACAAGCACATTCGTAATCCTTTACAGGACCAAAAATACGCTCACAGAATAAACCATCACGTTCTGGTTTATGTGTTCTATAATTTATAGTTTCTGGTTTTAAAACTTCTCCTCTAGATTCTGCTAAAATTGATTCGGGTGATGCTAAACCTATAG
>RCNB010002819.1_pt1 | contig 14298 bp, 11 predicted proteins | sample 2041321 | NCBI WGS metagenome assembly RCNB01 (sample SAMN09708232, study PRJNA481090) | Marine sediment metagenome, whole genome shotgun sequencing project. | reverse complement strand
CTCCAAAATAAGGGTTCCAATAAACGTGTCTGTTTTGTTCTTTATCTTTCATGTTGTTTGTTTTAATAAAGATATCTTGTTATTTGTCCAGCTTCTACCATTACGAATCTGAAAATCAGTCCACCAATTAATATTAATAATGCAGGTATTGCAACTGGTATTTTGAAACCTTTAATTTCTAATGCTTCAAGAATGCCAGGAACTATCAGTCCAAGAATAACCACGAAACCAAAGAACATCATTGTAAATTCACCACCAATTAATAAGTTCATAGCATCTAATTGAACTTCAGATCCTGCGTACATTCCCATAATCATGTGAACGATTAGCCCTAATTCTATAATGATTAGCGCTAAATCTATTTTGCTGAATAAGTGTCTTTCTTTAGCACTTTTAGCTAATAGAATAATAGTTGCAGCTCCAGTTGATAATCCTGAAGTTAAGAATAGAGGTCCTAAAATTGCGTTGTTCCATAACGGTCTTGCGTTAAATGCTGATAATAAAATTCCTGTATATACACCTAAAATGATTGATAAAGGAACTAATGCATACGCCATATTTTTTCTATTTTCCTTTAGGAATTGTTCGAATTTCTTCAGAAAATCAAATTTCAAATTCCATTTAGGGAATAATTCAGAAAAATAACTAAACACCCATAAAAACGATAGTGGTGTAGTCGCTAACAATACCCAAGCTCCCCAAGACATTGGTGATTCCAATCTAATAGTAGTATATAATTGCCAAGTATATAAAGGATGTTTTAAGTCGTATACTAATGCTAGTAATCCTAATGATAGAGCAATTGGAGGCACCATGGATGCATATTTAACAGATGTTGGATATTCCTTGCCTTTATCAAGAATAGTAACCACAGCAGCAAAAAATAATAAGCCAGCAGCTAAACCACCTAAAAACAGGTAAACGGAAATTGGCCAATGCCAAATCTCTAATGAAGGGTCTATATGAGGAATGTTTCTTCCGCTTGTAAATAATTCTTCTTGCATAATTATAAGTTTATATTAAATAATATACATGTGGTTTAGTTCCAGCTTCTGGAGCCAACGTTTTATGCTTTCTGTTTTTTAATAATCTGGATACTTCACTGTTCGGATTGTCTAAATCTCCAAAGTACATACACTTGGTAGGACATACAGATACACATGCAGGAAGTTGTCCTTTTTCCAGTCTGTGATGACAGAATGTACATTTATCTACATAACCTTCTGGATGGGAGTAACGCGCATCGTAAGGACAAGATTCTATACAAGCTCCACAGCCTATACATTCATCTCCTGTAACCAATACGATACCACCATCTACTATATGACTTGCTCCTGTTGGGCAACATCTAACACATGGTGCATTTTCACAATGGTTGCAACGTTCTGATTTTAGCTCTAACTGAACATTCGGATAGGCTCCATCTACAGTTTCTGTTATCCAATCTCTACAATATCCAATAGGTACATTGTTTTCTGTTTGACAAGCAACTACACAGTCACTACATCCAACACACTTTAATGTGTCTATAACCATTGCATATCTCATATCTCTACAGTTTTATATGGGTCTTCAGTTAAAATTTCAACAAAGTTGCCTCTCATTCCCGTACCTCCCATAATAGGATCTACGAATATTTTTGAAATTAATTCGGTATCATTAATCCCTTTCCCAAAGGCTCTTGTTAGTTTTTTATCTTTATGACCAAAGCCATGCACCATGTAAACAGAATCCCATCTTATTCTTTCAGTGACTCTTACTTTTATAGCAAAACTGGATATAATATCATCTTGATTTTTTAACCAGACTTCTTGATAATTTTTCAACCCAATAATTCTAGCCACTTTAGGATTTACCCAAAGTCTATTTTCCTCCATTAAATCATTTAAATTTGGATTATTTATCGTTCTGCTAAACGTGTGCATAGGAGCTCTTCCATAATTCAATCGATAGAAACCTTGAGGTGGTTCGGGATGCTCTGTATATACTGGTAATGGATCAAAACCTTTGTCTTTTAAATCATGTGAGTATAATTCTATTTTACCACTTGCTGTTTGAAACTTGTGTGTTTCGTTTTCATTTATATAAAGTGGTCCTGATTTACGAGGAAATAATTTTACGCCAATTTTCTTCATTTCTTCTAATGACGTTCCCATTTTTTCCAACTGCCATGAAACCACTTCTTTTAAATCTTTGTATTGATAATAGTCTTCTAAACCTAAACGTAAGCCTATTTCTTTAGCAATCCATCCACCAGATTTTGAATTGTATTTTGATTTAACAGCGGGAATTCTAACTGCAATAGAAGGTTGTCTATTTGTTGCGGAACGCAATATATCATAACGTTCTAAATAGGTGCTTTCAGGCAATACAACGTCAGCATAACCCGTAATATCCATAGGCATTGTATCAATCACCACCACAAAATCTAAAGCCTGTAACGCATCTGATACTAGTTTTTTATCAGGTATAGATTTCGTAATGTTTGTACCTGCAATCATCATAGCTTTTACTGGATATTTATTATCCTCACTAGGAATTGCAGCTTTGAGTACTTCAGATGTAATTCCCATTTGTGCAAATGGATACTTTTCTCCGAGTTCCTCCCAGCCCCACTTTGGTTTTGGATAAGCTGGATGCGGGAATTTAGGAATTTCTATTTTTTCTTTAAAATAAAAACCACCACGTCTACCCCAGGAACCTAAAAGCGCATTGAGGATTGCCATTGCTCTAGCACGTTGGGTATCATCACCATACCATACTACATGTCGTCCTGGATGAATTATAACAGCAGGCGAAGCGGCTCCCATAGCACGTGCAGTTTCTCTTATTACTTCTGGTTTTATTGTTGTTACACCATACGCCCATTCTGGAGTAAACTGTTTTACATATTCTTTTAATTCTTCAAAACCATTTGCGTATTTTTCAATATAGTCAATATCATATATTTTTTCTTCAATTAACACATTCATCCAAGCTAATAATAATGCAATGTCAGTTGATGGTTTTATGGGTAGCCAATAATCTGATTTACTAGCTGCTGTTGATAATCTTGGATCAACGGTAATAATTGTAGCTTTCTTATCTATGGCTTCTGACATTTCTTGCACTTGAGTATTGTGCATGTTTTCTCCAATATGAGAACCAATAAGTACTAAACACTTAGTATCTCTAATATCTGTAGGTTCTGGAGATCCTACCCATGATCCAAAAGTTAGAGCAAAACCCGTCTCGCGAGGTCCTCTACATTGTGCATAAGCTGGTTCAGCGATAGTATCTGACCCATAAGCTTTGTACAAATGTTCAAAATGTTTACCTGGACAACCATGTTTTAATAAACCTATAGCTTCTGCTCCATACTCCTTCTTAATTGCACTAAATTTTGAAGCGATTAAATCTAAAGCCTCATCCCAACTTGCTTCTCTAAAGGTTTGTTCACCTTTTACAAGGGTTCTAATCAATGGTGTTTTTAACCTATCTTCATCATTATACATACCTATTCCACCAGTTCCTCTAGGGCATAAACGTCCGTTGCAATGTGGATCATCATTGTTTCCAACAATTTTTTGGATATTTCCTTCACCATCTGAATGAGCCCAAGCAGCACATTTCCAAAAACATATTTCACAATAAGTAGGAGTTCTTTTTATTTTTTTTGCAACAGATTCTAAAACAAGCTCATCTAAATATGTGTTTGAACCAAACATATTTAGGGCACTTGCAGTTGTTGCAACGCCTCCTAAACCTAAAGCAGAAATTTAATAAATTTTCTTCTTGAAGTTGACATAAGTATATTATTTTTTACTTGGGTAAAGGTATTTACAGGCCAAAATGTAGATAATGATAAAAATCATAAAACTTTTGTGAAATGGTAACATTAGTCACATAAGAGCTTGATAGTCATAATATTATTTGTCACAATTGTTACATAAGAAATAGTTTTTTGAGATATTGAAATGTTTATCAGTCAATTAGCTATTTTTTAACACCGACTAGTCAAATATTTATTTGTTGTAATTTTGATGATATTCTTTTTATGAATCATAAGCATTTAAAATATTGGGTAATTGCGTCGATAGTTTTAATACTGTTGGTAATACTTTTTTTGATGAATAAAGATTCAATTTATTCTACAATTAATGCAGATTCTGATTACGTCTCAATTGAGACCAAAGCAGATGAATCCTGTTTGCAATGTCATATAAATACAAAAGGATATTCAAAATACCACAATCCGGAACTAATTGGATGTGCAAGTTGCCATTTGGGAGATGCGACTACTTTAAATAAGGACGATTCACATAAAGGAATGGTTTTAATTCCTGGTAATTTACCTGATGCTTCAGAAACCTGTGGAAAGTGTCATCCTAATGAATTAAAAAAGATTGAAAATTCCTTAATGACCACAAATAGTGGACTTGTGGCTGTTGATAAATATGTGTTTGAAGAAGCCGACAGTCCGAATTATCATTATCATATAAAAGAAATTCAAAATTCAGCATCAGACAAACACTTACGAGATTTGTGTGCGAATTGTCATTTAGGAGCCGAGAAAAAAGAATTTGGAGAAATTACACAATTGAGTAGAGGAGGAGGTTGTAATGCGTGTCATTTAAACTATGACGAAGCTTCTAAAAATGATTTGAATAATTATTTGTCTTCCAATAAAAAAGAATTGCCAATTTATCATCCAGCAACTAATATTTTTGTGACTAATGAGCATTGCTTTGGATGCCATAGTCGTTCGAGTAGAATTTCAACAAATTATGAAGGTTGGCAGGAAACCACTTTAGATGAAAGCGATATAATCAATAAAGAAGGTTACCGAGTTTTAGAAGATAAACGTGTCTATAAATATATAGAAGAAGATGTGCATCACACCAAGGGTATGTTGTGTATTGATTGCCATTCGTCACACGAAGTTATGGGAGACGGAAAATTGTATTTGCATGAAGAACAAGCCGTAAAATTACAATGTTCCGATTGTCATTTTAAAGAAAAACCAAATACCATTCCTTATGATTCGTTGGACACAGAAAGTATGTTGGTGTTTTTACATAGAGATTATAAACATACTGACAAGCAAATTATTTCAGTTAAAAAAGATGGTCATCCTTTGGTAAACACCTTTGTAGATTCAGTTGGTAACGCTTTTTTAATTGGGAAAAAAGACGGAAAATTGCATGAGCTAAAACCACAATCTGATGTTTGCTCACGAGATAATGCACATAAGGATATGGCTTGCTCAACTTGTCATTCATCTTGGACTACTAAATGTATTGGTTGCCATAATCAGTTTGATGAAAAAGAAACAAGGGCTTTTGATTTGTTAGATAGACGCTATGTAAAAGGACAATGGAAAGAATATATTGCCGAATTCTCATCTACAAAACCTGCCTTGGGAGTACGAGAGAATTCTGAAGGGAAACATATAGAACCAGCTGTACCTGGCATGATTTTAACTATTGATAAAGGTAGTTTTGAAGGAAAGAAAATAGGAGAGGATGTGTCATTTCATCGTTTGTATGCACCAAATTCTCCTCATACTACGTCTACAGAAGTTAGAGATTGTAGATCCTGTCATTTAAGTTCTGAAGCTATTGGATACGGAAAAGGAGAGTTAACTTTTAATATTGAAAATTCTAAATGGAAATTCACTCCAGAATATGCCTTAAATGAAAACGACAATCTTCCAGAAGATGCTTGGATTTCTTTTTTAGAAGAAATGAATCCTGAAACGGTCAATTCCACTCGAACCGATTTTAGACCTTTTACAGTAGAGGAGCAAAAACAATTACTATTAGTTGGAGCTTGCTTGCAATGTCATAAAGAAGATTCTAAAATCATGAAGCAAAGCTTATTAAAAGGTATTCAACCTTTGCTAAAAAATCTTGATGAGAAATGTGTAATTCCTAATTGGAATTAATTCTTTGTCAGGTCGAGCGCAGTCGAGGTGACTTTTAGTTATCCATATTATTAATTGGATTTATGCAACTTCAGTTGGATTCTTTTTCTCGGAATATCAACATCTAAAACCTTTACAATTATTTGTTGATGTAAACTCACATATTCATTCACATCGCTTACAAAAGCATCGGCTAAATTAGAGACGTGAATTAAACCACTTTCTTTAATTCCGACATCTACAAAGCAACCAAAGTTGGTAATGTTATTGACAATTCCGGGAAGTAATTGTCCCTCGTGTAAATCGTTGATTGTTCTAATATTTTGATTAAAAGTGAAGACTTTTGCTTGTTCACGAATGTCTAATCCAGGTTTTTCAAGTTCCTTAATGATGTCCTCAAGAGTTGGCAACCCAACAGAATTAGTGCAATATTTTTTTAAATCTATTTTTTGAAGGAGTTCTTTATTACCGATTAATTCCTGAATCGTTTTACCTTCATCTTTTGCAATTTGTTCCACCAGGCCATATCGTTCTGGATGTACAGCAGAATCATCTAATGGATTTTCAGCATCTTTTATTCTTAAGAATGCTGCGCCTTGTTCAAAGGCCTTGTCTCCTAAACGTGGTACTTTTTTAATCTCGTTTCTGAATGAGAATGAACCATGTTCACTTCTATAATCCACTATATTTTCAGCCAGTTTTGGCCCAATTCCGGAAACGTAACTCAACAAAGATTTACTAGCAGTATTAATGTTTACTCCAACAGCATTCACGCAACTTTCTACAACGGTATCTAAACTGGATTTAAGTTTGGTTTGATCTACATCGTGCTGGTATTGGCCAACTCCAATCGATTTGGCATCAATCTTAACCAATTCTGCTAAAGGATCCTGTAAACGTCGTCCAATGGATACTGAACCACGAACAGTTACATCGTAATTAGGGAACTCTTCTCGGGCTATTTTGGATGCTGAATAAATAGAGGCTCCAGCTTCACTAACCACAAAAACCTGAATATCATTTTTAAATCGAATCCGTCTGATGAGTTGTTCTGTTTCACGAGATGCTGTTCCGTTTCCGATAGCGATCGCTTCAATTTTATAGGCATCGGCAAGTGAGCTGATCTTCTTCATTGCACCTTTACTATCGTTTTTTGGAGGATGCGGATAAATAGTCTCGTTATATTTTAAATCGCCTTGAGCGTCTAAACAAACCACTTTACAACCACTTCTAAATCCTGGGTCGATAGCCAATACTCGTTTTTCACCTATTGGTGAACCTAATAATAATTGTTTTAGGTTTTTAGCGAAAACATTAATTGCCGAATCGTCTGCCTTGTCTTTGGCAATTTGTAGAGCTTCGTTAGATAAGGATGGTAATAACAATCGTTTATAAGCATCTGTAATTGCCAATTCAATTTGTTTGGAACATGCATTATTTGAACGAATGATTCTATCTTCAATTTTTGCTAAAGCTCTGTCATCGTCAATCTCGATTTTTACTCGTATAAAACCTTCATTTTCTGCTCTTAAAATAGCTAACAATCTATGAGATGGAATACGATTTAAAGATTCGCTCCAATCAAAATAATCTCTAAATTTTTGTGCTTTTTCATCCTCAATTTTAGTTTTAATTACTTTGGTTTTTATCGTTGCAAACTTTTCTAGTTGATAACGAATGTTGTTTCTAACATCTGTTCGTTCATTGATCCATTCCGCAATAATATGCCGAGCTCCTTCCAAGGCTTCTTCAACCGAATTTACTTCACCTTTGATGTACTTAAAAGCAATCGGTTCTATATCATTCGCATTTTGCGACATGATGATTTTCGCCAAAGGTTCTAAACCATTTTTACGAGCAGTTTCTGCTTTGGTTTTTCGCTTTTTCTTGTATGGTAAGTATAAATCTTCAAGACTTGTCAAATCTTGAGTTTTTGCTATGTTTTCTTTTAATTCTGAAGTTAGAACTTCTTGTTCTTCAAGAGCTTTTATAACAGCAGTTTTACGTTTTTCTAACGCTTCAAATTGTTCTTTGTATTTTACAATTTCTCCAATTTGAACTTCATCCAAATTCCCTGTTCTTTCTTTTCTGTAACGCGAAATAAACGGAATGGTACAATCTTCATTAAGTAATGCTATAGTGTTTTTTATGCTACTTTCTGGAAGTTGCGTTTGAGAAATAATAAATTGAAGCATCTATTTTGAATTATAATTAAAGCTGAAAATCTACAGTTCAAATTTAAAAAAACCTGCAAGGTTTTAAACTTTACAGGTTTTTTTATTTTGATTGGAATTAATTATTTAATTCCCAACTTCTCGTTTTGCATCTTCTTTCATTTTGTCATTAGGAACAATGACAATATTTACGCGACGGTTTTTTGCACGTCCAGTAGTAGTACTATTATCATAAATAGGTTTAGTTTCACCAAACCAATTGGTGTTTAATCTGGAACGACTTATACCTTTATTATTTGCTAAATAATTACTTACTGAATTAGCTCTGTTTTTTGAAAGAGTCATATTATAAGCATCGTCGCCAGTACTATCTGTATGTCCAATTACAAGAATATTAGTATCTCCATATTCTTGGAAAATACCAGATATCTTATTTAATGTTTCTTGTGATGCTGTATTAATATTGTATTTGTTAGTGTCAAAATATACACCACTGCCATCTTCAAAAGTTACAACAATAGCATCATCAACACGTTCAACCTCTATTCCAGGAATCTCATTTTCAATTTCTTGAGCTTGCTTGTCCATTTTATTACCAATAAGTACACCAGCTGTACCTCCTACAACACCTCCAATAACAGCGCCTAATTCTCCATTTCCACCTTTACCAACATTGTTGCCTATAATAGCTCCTAAAACGGCTCCTCCAGCGGCTCCAATTACACCTCCTTTTTGTTTGTTATTGGCATTTTCAATGGCTTTACAATTTGTTAAACTTAATATCATTGTAAAGCTGAAAAATATAATTCCGAACGTTTTTATTGTTGTTTTCATGAGTTATTATTTAGTAAAATTCATATTGATAATAAATGGGTTACCATCAAGCGAAATCGTTTGTTGCCATTGCATATTTGTGTCTGATAATTGTGAGAGTTTCAACCTAAAACCAGAATTGTTTGTTTCTGATTTCTTTTTTTCGTTAGTTGGTTTTAACAAGAAATCATACAATCCTGTTTCAGGATCAACCTCTTGAATGGTGAATATAAAATGACGCTCTCCCGTGGAACAGTTGCTATCATTAATAGTATAGATTCCTGTGTTGTTGTTTGGGATAAACTGCCAAGAACTACCTTCAAAACAAGCTTTTGAAGCATCTCCAAATAATGAAATATTAAATGTACCGGATTGGTTGTAAGTAATTGAATTTAATGTCCAATCACCTTTAATGACTTTTTTAGACTGGCGAACCGTTTTTGATGTTCCGCAAGACAGCAAGCATATTGTAATAGTGAAAAGGAATAATTTTTTCATAGAGCGACTAATTTAGATTAAAAATAAGGTACATTTAAATTACGAAAATTTACCCAATTCAGATGTTTCTAACATTAAAAAATATTAACTAATCTGCAATCCATTCTCAATATTAGTGTAATACAAAAAGACGAATTTCAGTAACAAGTAATAAACGGATTGGTAGAATCTTCATTTAATAAATCAATGGAGTTTTTTATCTGGAACATTTTTTAAAAAATAATTATATGTTACGGTTAAGGCTAATACAAATAGTGCTGCAATTACACCAACAATGACATCATAAAAAGGATATAAAGATAAAGATACTCTGATTAAAATAGTTGCAAGAACAAAGGCAGAATACCTGAATATTTTGTAGTAGTTTATAGTAAAACGTAACGCAATTAATACTATTAAAATGTCGCTAAACACAAGTACAGTATAGAAGTCTTGGAATGAATGCAAGTAAGTTCCAGTTTCAAAAAGTATTTTTAAATCCCTGAATCCAATTGCTGCAAAAGCAATTAATAAAGCTAAAGCTAACAACTTTTTTAATCTTATGAATTGCGTTTGCTCTTCTTCGGTTGAAGTTAATTTTATGTGTTTTTGAAAATTGTTATTTAACCCAATGATTGAAAAGATAATGATAGCTCCAAAACCATATATCATCATATTAATAAAGGAATCTTTTATTTCTAACCATGCCAAATTATTGCCGAAATGGCTAAATTCTTTAAAAGCATCTCTCAAAAAGATAAGCGACAGGAGTTCAAATTGTTTCCCAACCGATTTTGCAACTGATTTTGGTAGTACGAATATAAGTCCGAACAGCTCTACAATAAGTAATACTGTAAAAACAATTTCAATCGAAAAGAATGGATTTCTAAAATTTGAATTAAAACTTCCAAGACTAATAAAATCGTTAATTACCAAAACGCTTAATAATGAACAAACAATAAAAGTAATTACCAGAATAACGCTGATAACGTGCAGACTTTTTTTGTGTTCCCAGTACTGTTTTAGGCTTTCAAAAAGCCTATTTATTATGGATAAGAATCGTTTTAGCATTATTTAAATTAATCCAATTAATGATTACTAAAATAATCCTTTTAGTATTAAGAATTAAACTGAAACAAATAGGATTTTAACTTATCTGCAATCCATTGGCAATATTAGCATCATCAGGATTTACAAACACCAATTTACCTTCAGGGGTTTCAGTCATTAAAATCATGCCTTCACTTTCTACACCACGAAGTGCTCTTGGAGCCAAATTCACCAAAACAGTTACACGTTTACCAATTACTTCTTCTGGAGAAAAGCTTTCTGCAATTCCAGAAACAATTGTACGAACATCAATTCCGGTGTCCACTTTTAAAACTAATAACTTCTTCGTTTTTGGCATTTTTTCAGCTTCAAGAATAGTGCCTACACGAATGTCAAGTTTGGTAAAATCATCAAAAGTAATGGTATCTTTTTGTGGGTCGACTACTTTGTTTGCAGCTTCATTTGCCTTTTTACTGGCTTCTAATTTGTCTAATTGTGCTTGAATTTCTGAATCTTCAATTTTAGTGAATAGTAATTCAGCTTTACCAATTTGATGTCCAGCTGGAAGAAGAGCATCTTTTGAATTCACTTCATCCCAAGACGTCTCGACTGCGCTCGACGTGACATTAAGAATAGATTTTAGTTTTGTAGATGTAAACGGTAAAAACGGTTCGCACAATGTCGCTAAAGCACTTGCAATTTGAAGCGCAACATACATAATGGTTTGTACTCGGGATTCATCTTCTTTAATCACTTTCCAAGGCTCTTCATCTGCTAAATATTTATTTCCAAGTCTCGCCAAATTCATTAATTCTCCTAAAGCTTCTCTAAATCTGTAGCGTTCTATAGAACTTGAAATAACAGCTGGATATGCTTTAATAGTAGCCAAGGTTTCTTCATCTACTTTTGAGAAATTATTTGGAGTTGGTACAATTCCGTTGTAATATTTATTTGTTAGTACAACCACGCGATTGATAAAATTGCCGAAAATGGCAACTAACTCATTGTTGTTACGTGCCTGAAAATCCTTCCAGGTAAAATCGTTATCCTTTGTTTCTGGTGCATTAGCAGTTAAAGCATAACGCAACACATCTTGTTTGTCAGGAAAATCCTTTAAGTATTCTGGTAACCAAACAGCCCAATTTTTTGAAGTAGAAAGCTTGTTGTTTTCTAAATTTAAAAACTCATTCGCAGGCACATTATCTGGCAAGATATAAGACCCTTCTGCTTTTAACATAGCCGGGAAAATGATACAATGAAATACAATGTTATCCTTACCAATAAAGTGCACTAATTTGGTGTCTTTATCTTTCCAATATGGTTCCCAATCTTTCCCAACTCGTTGGGCCCATTCTTTTGTAGATGAGATATAGCCAATAGGCGCATCAAACCATACATACAATACTTTCCCTTTGGCATCTGGAAGTGGAACTGGAATTCCCCAATCCAGATCTCTTGTTACAGCTCGTGGCCGCAAGCCATCATCGATCCATGATTTACATTGTCCGTAAACATTGGGTTTCCAATCTTTTTTGTGATCCTTAAGTATCCAATTATTTAAAAAATCTTCATGCTTGTTTAATGGCAGATACCAGTGTTTGGTTTGTTTTAAAGTGGGTTTATTACCTGTTATAGCCGATTTTGGATTGATCAAATCGGTTGCATTATGACTGGTTCCACAATTTTCACATTGATCACCGTAGCTTTCTTCATTTCCGCATTTAGGACATGTGCCAATTACAAAACGATCCGCTAGGAATTGATTTGCTTCGGCATCAAATAGTTGTTCTTGAGTTTCTTCAACAAATTCGTTTTTGTTATATAAAGTTGTAAAGAACTCTGAAGCTGTTTCATGATGAATCTTTGCAGAAGTACGCGAATAATTATCAAATGTAATTCCAAAATCTTCAAATGATATTTTAATAATTGCATGATATTTATTTACTATATCTTGAGGCGAAACGCCTTCTTTTTTTGCTTTTATCGTTATTGGTACACCATGTTCATCACTACCACAAATAAAGGCGACATCCTTGCCTGTTAAACGTAAATAACGAGCATATATATCTGCAGGAACATACACTCCAGCTAAATGTCCAATATGAATTGGGCCGTTGGTATATGGCAATGCTGCAGTAATTGTATATCTTTTTGGTGTATTCATCAATTGGATTTATTAAGAAGCAAAAATACAGAAACCTATTGAGAAATTATGTATTTTGTTATTCCGAAATAAACCGTATGATTTCGCCAAAATACTTAGAGCAAAAAGACACAGTTGCTATAGTTTCAACAGCTAGAAAAATTTCTTTGGAAGAGATCAAACCTGCCATAGAATTACTTGAAAGTTGGAATCTAAATGTAAAAATTGGTAAAACGATTGGTTTAGAAAATAACCAATTAGCAGGAATAGATGAGGATCGAATAAAAGATTTTCAAGAAATGTTGGATGATTATAAGATTAAGGCTATTTGGTGTGCACGTGGTGGTTATGGTACGGTTAGGATTATTGATACTTTGAATTTTTCGAACTTTAAAAAGAATCCAAAATGGATCATAGGTTACAGTGACGTAACTGCACTGCATAACCATATTCATAATTCAGGGTTTGAAACTCTGCATGCAACCATGCCAGTTGATATTGTGAAAAACACACCTGAAGCGTTAAAAAGTTTAAAAAAAGCTTTATTTGGTGATAATTTGAGCTATTCAATTAATTCTGACAAACTAAACAAACTAGGAATTGCAAAAGGTAAATTAGTTGGAGGAAATTTAAGCATGTTGTATAGTTTATTAGGTTCTGAAACTACAATTAATACAGATGGAAAAATTTTGTTTCTAGAAGATTTAGATGAGTACTTATATCATATAGATAGGGTGATGCAAAACCTGAAACGTAACGGATATTTTAATAATTTAAGCGGTTTGATAATTGGGAGTATGAGTGATATGAACGACAATACCATTCCTTTTGGTAAAACAGCTCAAGAGATTGTTTTAGATGTTTGTAATGAGTATGATTTTCCAATTTGTTTTAATTTTCCTGCTGGACATATTGATGATAACAGAGCTTTAATTTTGGGTAGAGTAGTTGAGTTGAAAGTTGAAAGTAAGAAGTGTTCCGTTAGATTTAAATAAATATGGCACAACATAATGAACTTGGTAAAAAAGGCGAGCAATTAGCTGTGAATTATCTATTAAGGCAGAGATATGAGATCATTGAACGCAATTATAGGTTTGATAAGGCAGAAGTTGATATAATTGCCAAAAAAGATGAAATTTTAGCAATTGTTGAAGTAAAAACACGCTCTACAACCGATTTTGGAAACCCACAAGACTTTGTAAAACCTAAACAAATTCAACGCTTGGTAAAAGCTGTTGATGAATATGTAACAGTTAATGGATTAGATGTTGAAGTACGTTTTGATATTATTGCAATCGTAAAAAACGGAAAGGCTTATGATATTGAGCATTTGGAAAATGCTTTTTATCATTTTTGACGGTTATGTCATCATGAACTTGTTTCAGGATCTAATTAATAATTAATGGATTCCGCATCAAGTGCGGAATGACAAAAAGATTAATCTTCTTTATTAGATTCCTCTTTAGTTTCAGATTCTTTTTTATCTTCTTTTGGCTTTTCTATTTTAATAATTTTTTTACCCATGTACTCTTTCAAAACCTCAAAATCATAAGGCTTTGCTATGATTTGCTTGTTCTTATTTAAAACAAAATAAGTTGGAGTAGCAGTTACACCATAGCTGTCACCAATAGGATTGTCCCATTTCCCTTCACCATACACATGGATAAATTCAGGATAGTACAAAATCTCATTGTTCCAATTGTATGGTTCATCTTCTAATCCTATAGCAATTACTT
>RCNB010001577.1_pt1 | contig 14299 bp, 10 predicted proteins | sample 2041321 | NCBI WGS metagenome assembly RCNB01 (sample SAMN09708232, study PRJNA481090) | Marine sediment metagenome, whole genome shotgun sequencing project. | reverse complement strand
AGAAGCCGCGTTCCAGTGCGATGGCATTGGCCGTATCTGAAAATGTTGCAGTACCCTTATCGGCAGCCACAACCAGGTAAGGATCGTCGCCATCATAGCGGATTAAGCCAGCAGGAGGGATCACTTTTTCTTGATCTAAATTATCAGTAACATCCAACAAACCATTGATAAATATCTTATAACACTTTACAACTTCGTCCATTACTTCATCACGACTGCCATTCTCAGGTAAGTGCTTGGCAACAAACCCGCCCTTGGCACCGACCGGTACGATAATGGTGTTCTTGACGTTCTGGGCCTTCATCAGACCAAGCACCTCTGTCCTGAAATCCTCCTTGCGATCCGACCAGCGCAAGCCGCCACGGGCAACGGTACCACCACGCAAATGGATACCCTCCACATCAGCCGAAAACACCCAGATCTCCCTAAAGGGTATTGGCTTCGGAAGTTGTGGCATTTTTGAGGAATTCAGCTTGAAGCTCATGTACTCCAGCAGTTCGCCATCCTCGCCACGTTGATAGAAATTGGTTCTTAAAGTGCCCTTGATAACTTCGTAAAATGAAAACAGGATGAGGTCTTCATCAAGACTGCTAACCCTGGACAAAGACAATCTGAATACCTTCTTGATGGTGGCAACCTGGAATTCACGATCCTTTCGGCGCGCAGCAACAACGCTGTCGAGCAATTCGAGCAGAACCTTATCATCGCAATACTTTAGTGTTGCCAGGCCCCGGAACGTCCGACGCAGATTCTTGGCAGCCCGTTCCTTACGAAAGTCAGTTTCACAATCACGCTCAGGGTCGAACATGGCCTCAAATAACTCCACCAATAAACGGGCCATTAACGGATGTTTCGCCAGGGTTTCTTCCATGTAAGCCTGCGAATAGGTGATGCCGGTTTGCAACAGATATTTGCAATAGGCGCGAATCCCCTTGACCTGTCGCCAATCCAGCTGACATGCAAGGATCAAACCGTTAAAGCCATCACTCACGGTAATCCCACGCCAGGTATTTTCAAACGCCTGCTGAAAGCTGCCACGTACGACTTCAAGGTCCAGATCCGCACCATGGCCGTAAACCATGTCAAAATCCTGAATCCAGATTGACTGGCTTTTTTCAAACTTCAACTTGTAGGGTCTTTCACTGACGATGTGCAAACCCATGTCTTCAAGCATCGGTAATACTTCCGATAATGGAATGGGCTGACTTCGCTTGAAAATTTTGAATCGAATAACACCGGGTTCCCTGGCCCCTGCCCCGGTTTCCTCAGTCCCTGGTCGATAGAGACTTAACTGCAAATCATTTTCGTCTTCAATTAAGGCAATTTTCTCAACATCATAGGCAGCAACCCGGGGAGAGAGGTCCTCCATATAAGCCGCAGGAAAAGCATCGCCAAACTTCCTGACAAGCTTTAATCCGGCTTCTTCTCCATGCTTGCGTACCAGGATATTCTTCAGTTCCTCGTTCCAGGAGCGCAGGGCATTAATGATTTGTTTCTCGAGTTCAGCTACATCAGGCTGTGGTTCCACACCGGCTTTTGGCCGTATGATAACCTGCATACGCGCCAGGGCTGAATCTGAAAGCTTTATCATGTAGTCTGGCGCATCCCCTTCTAGCGCCCGTTCAAGTATGTGCTGTATTTTTATCCTGTTTTCCGTGTTCCAATGATCCCTGGGGATATACACCAGGCAGGAGAAAAATCGTCCAAACCGTTCCCTGCGTATGAACAGCCGAACTGTTTGGCGCTCCTGCAGATCAAGCACACCTGTTGCAATAGACAATAACTCGGTGCTACTTGCCTGAAAAACTTCATCCCGTGGCAGTGTTTCGAGAATATGCAGCAACGATTTCCAAGCATGACGGTTTTCTTTCAAACCGGAGTTTTCCAGAACGGTCTTGACCTTCATGGATACCAAAGGTGTTTGTGCAAGCCGTTGCTGATAAGCAAGCGAGGTAAACATGCCAATAAATCGACGCTCGCCAATGACCTTGCCATTTTTATCGAAACGTAAAACACCGATATAGTCCATGTAACCACTGCGGTGCATCGGCGAACGCATATTGGCCTTGGTAACAATCAACGGCGCATTCGGGTTAAAACGTGACTCGTTGCTGACGCTGGTAATAGGACGACTCAGTGTGGTTCCTTCATCTTCACGCAACAGACCCAGCCCCGTGCCATCAACCACTTTCAATGTAGCAACATTGTCCTTCTGCACGATGTCATAGCTTCGTGCGCCGATAAACATAAAATGGTCATCCCCAACCCACTTGAGGAATTTGATACATTCTTTTCGAACCGCCTTGGGCAGGTCCGGTGCGTTCTCGCCAAATTCATCAATGGCAAGCCCAAGACTCTCTGTCATCAAAGGCCAGTCCTCAACAGTCGCACAAACCGTGGCCATGCGTGACCTGAGAAGGGAATCTACGGATGCCAATACTGACGGATCGGTCTGTTTCTCGAAATGAATATGAATAAAAGACTCTTTACCAGAGTGCTCGGTCGCCCTGCTGCGAAAGGCCTTCAGTTTGCCGCTTGCATCCCGCTCAACGTTCAATATCGGGTGAATAATATGGTGCACACCCAGGTTCAGTTCCTGTAAAACCATGTTGGCCGTATCGACCAGGAATGGCATATCATCGTTTACCAGTTCTACGACAGTATGATCACAGCCCCAACCATCCCTGTTTTCATCAGGGTTAAAAACACGTATGGATAAATCACCTGGCTTGCGTTGCTGTAAAAACTCAAGTTGACTGACGAACATGGCAGCATAAACTGACGGTGCTTCCCCGGTCAGCTCATTCATTGGCACACGCTTGAAAAATACATCGCTAAAAAAAGTCGCCTGCCCGGCAGCCTTGGTCGGCAGTCTACTGGTTAATTCGTCTCTGATTTGTTCAAGTACTGCTTGCTTGTTATTTTCGTTATTGGTTTGCATTGTTTGTGTCCACTGAGTGTAGGGAAATTATAGTGGCTTTACCTGCCGGATTCTTTTTTTTGTAAAATCCGCCTGGTCTCTATTGGGCATTTTCCTTTATCACATGGGTTGACCCACCCCGCTTCACTCGTTAACCTCTATATATCTTTAAATCGGGATAGAAAGATATATGCGTTCCAAGATGGATTTGCAGCACGCTTCACAACACTTCCGATTACTTTCAGACAGCACCCGTCTACGCCTGTTGATGCTGGTCGACCGTGAAGAACTCAGCGTGGCGGAGTTGGCAGCCATTACCCAGTTGGCGCAACCGAGGGTCTCCACTCACCTGGCAAAACTGAAGGAAGCCGGGTTGGTCAGTGACCGCCGCGAAGGTGTTTCCGTGTATTACCGCATGACCGGTAATATCACTGACACCAGCCTGGCTGCACTTTGGGAGTTGTTACGGGAAAATACCTCTGATCCATTGATACAACAGGATCTGGAACGTATCCCACAGGTACTGAACGCCAGAGGCGGTCATTCAAGCTGGGCCGACAGTGTGGCAGGTGATATGGAACGCCACTATTCACCCGGTCGTACATGGGAAGTAACCGCACGTGCAATTGTTCAGTTACTTGAACTGGGAGACGTGCTGGACGTAGCCTCCGGCGATGGTGTTCTGGCTGAACTGCTGGCACCGCATGCCCGCAGTATCAAATGCCTCGATATTAGTCCAAGGGTGGTGAAAGCCGGCAAAAAGCGGCTGCATAATTACTCCAATGTCCATTTTGAACCAGGTGATATGCATGAATTACCGGCTGAGGATACTTCCATCGACACGGCCCTGCTGATGCATGCACTGACATATACCAGTACACCAGCGGCAGTTTTCAAGGAGATTGAGCGGGTTTTACGACCCGGTGGACGACTCCTGGCAGCCACATTGCAAAAACACGCACATAAGAATGCAGTGATGGCCTATAACCACCTGAACCTCGGGTTCACGGAATCTCAGCTACGCGAACTTTGCATCAGTGCAGGCCTTGAGCCGCAAAACATCCGAATTTCAGCTGTCGAAAAACGCACACCCAACTTCGAAGTGCTGACCCTGCTTGCCGTTAAACCTTCGAAAGCGCCAACCCCCTAACAACACGGTCGATAAGAATCATTATGTACTCCCAGCCTTACAAAAAACCGAAACAAGCCGAATTACTTCACCGTCTGCTGTCTGAGAAAATCCTGATACTCGATGGTGCAATGGGAACAATGATCCAGTCATTTGAACTGGATGAAGATGATTTCCGTGGTCAGCGATTCAAAGACCATCCGCTGCCATTGCGTGGCAATAATGACCTGCTGACACTGACCCAACCGGAAAAAATTGCCAGCATCCACCGGGCATTCCTGCAGGCGGGTGCGGATCTGATCGAAACCAACACCTTTAACAGCACCCGTATTTCCCAGGCCGATTACGGTGTGGAACGACTGGTCCGGGAACTGAATTTTGAGGCTGCCTGCCTGGCGCGGAAAGAGGTCGATCGCATTACATCTGAGGAACCTGACAAACCCCGTTTTGTGGTTGGCTCGATTGGCCCGACCAACCGCACCGCTTCATTATCCCCTGATGTGAACCGTCCGGACTATCGAAACACCAGCTTTGAGGAGTTACGTCAGAGCTACGCGGAAGCTGCAACTGGCCTGGTTGAGGGTGGTTCTGACATCCTGATGGTAGAAACCGTTTTTGACACACTCAATTGCAAGGCCGCGCTGGTGGCGATTGACGATGTCTTCACAGAACTTGGATACCGTGTACCCGTCATGATTTCGGGCACGATCACCGACGCCAGTGGCCGCACATTGTCAGGACAAACTGTCGCTGCTTTCTGGAATTCCGTTCGCCATGCCAAACCCATTTCCATTGGTCTGAATTGTGCCTTGGGAGCCACCGAATTGCGCCCATGGCTGCTGGAGTTATCCCGGGTTGCTGAATGTCCTGTCAGCGTTCACCCGAATGCCGGTCTGCCCAACGAACTGGGTGAGTATGACGACACACCTGAAAACATGGCCAGCGTACTGGCAGAGTTCGCTTCCGATGGATTGATCAACCTGGCCGGTGGCTGTTGTGGCACAAGACCAGCCCACATCAGGGCTATTAGTGATGCACTCCGTAACAAAACACCCCGGACACCGGCGGAAGCTATCCCCTATTGTCGCCTCGCGGGTCTGGAACCACTGACGCTGACGCCGGAACTGAATTTTGTCAATGTTGGTGAGCGGACCAACGTAACCGGTTCGGCCGTCTTCCGACGTCTTATCCAGGCAGATAATTTTGAAGCTGCGGTCGATGTTGCCAGGCAGCAGATCAAGAACGGTGCACAAATTATTGATATCAACATGGATGAAGGATTGTTGGATGGCGTAGCCACCATGACCCGATTCCTGCACCAGATAGCCTCGGAGCCAGATATCGCACGGGTGCCTGTCATGCTGGATTCTTCCCGCTGGGACGTGCTGGAAGCCGGGCTGGCCTGTCTGCAGGGAAAAGGAGTGGTCAATTCGATCAGCCTGAAAGAAGGTGAAGCGGTATTCCTGGCCCAGGCGCGCTCAATACTACGATTTGGCGCAGCCGTCATCGTCATGGCCTTCGATGAAAATGGCCAGGCCGCCAGCCTGGAACAACGCGTCAGCTTCTGTGAAAGGGCCTGGAAACTGCTGACTCAGGAGGTAGGGTTCCCACCTGAGGATATCATTTTCGACCCCAATATCTTTGCCGTCGCCACTGGCATCGAAGAGCACAACAGTTATGGGATTGATTTCATCGAAGCCACCCGTCGTATCAAGCAATCCTGTCCCGGTGTGCTGATTTCAGGTGGCGTCAGCAATATTTCATTTTCATTCAGAGGCCAGGACCGGGTTCGGGAAGCCATCCATAGTGTTTTTCTGTACCACGCAGTGCGCGCCGGTATGGACATGGGTATCGTCAACGCCGGCCAGTTGGAGATTTATGACGAGATCGCACCTGAACTTCGTGAGGCCGTTGAAGATGTTGTTCTGAATCGCCGAGCGGATGCAACTGACCGCCTGCTCCTACTGGCACAGGCGTTTCAGGGTATCAGCAAGACCGAAGCCATTGACGAGGCCTGGCGGCAAAGGCCGGTAGAGGAACGTCTCAAGCACGCATTGGTTAAAGGCATCAACACATACATCCAGGAAGATACCGAAGAGGCCCGGCTAAATGCCACGCAGGCCCTGGATGTGATCGAAGGTCCGTTAATGGATGGTATGAATGTGGTCGGTGACCTGTTCGGCGATGGCCGGATGTTTCTGCCCCAGGTGGTTAAAAGCGCGCGGGTCATGAAACAGGCCGTGGCAGTGTTGATTCCCTATATCGAAGAGGAAAAACGTCGAAGCGGTGTCGGTAACAAACGTCTGACACGTATCCTGATGGCCACCGTTAAAGGTGATGTACACGACATCGGTAAGAATATCGTCGGTGTCGTACTCAGTTGTAACCATTACGAGGTGATTGATCTTGGTGTCATGGTATCGGCTGAAGCCATTCTCGAAACCGCAGTTAAGGAAGATGTGGACATCATTGGCCTGTCCGGTTTGATCACACCGTCTTTGGAAGAAATGCGTCATGTTGCCTCTGAGATGCAACGGCGCGGTCTGCAACAGCCACTGATGATTGGAGGAGCAACCACTTCACCCCTACACACGGCATTGCGTATCGACCCTGAATATGCCAACGGGGTCTTCTGGGTTAAAGATGCGTCCCGGGCAGTTGGGGTAGCCAGAAAACTCTGTAATAAAGAGGAGCGCAAAAAACTGACTGTGGCAACGGCTGAGGACTACGCCAACATGCGTGAACGCAGGGCCAAAGGCAGTTCTCGGAAACCACCGGTCAGACTGGAGGATGCCCGTGATAATGCATTCTCACCTTTGTGGTCGAGCGAAAACATCTCTTCACCAGCCCAACCCGGCTTACATGTCCTTGATGATATAGATCTTGCGGAACTGGTGCCTCTTATTGACTGGACACCATTTTTCCAAACCTGGGAGATGCAGGGCCGTTACCCGGATATCCTTGAAGATTCGGAAAAAGGCGAAGCGGCGCGCAGCCTGTTTTCAGATGCCCAGGTCATGTTGAAACAGATTGTGGAAGAGCACTGGATCAGCGCACGTGCCACGGTCGGTATTTTCCCGGCTGCAGCCGAGGGTGATGATGTCCTGTTGTACAGCGATGAGTCTCACCAGACCATTGAGCAACGGCTCAATTTTCTGCGTCAGCAAAAACCCAAGGCAAGCGGTCGTCACAACCGCTGTTTATCTGATTTCATTGCTCCCGTTTCTGCAGAGCTAAAGGATCATATCGGTCTGTTTGCCGTAACAGCAGGTCTGGGGATTGAAGTAAAACTTGCAGAGTATAAAAAAACCCACGACGACTATGCCGCTATCATGCTCAAGGCACTGGCGGACCGTCTGGCGGAGGCACTTGCCGAACACACACACCGCCTGGTACGCAGGACTTTGTGGGCATACGATCCACAGGAGTCACTTGAAAACCGGGCGTTGATCGCCGAGGAATACCGCGGCATACGTCCAGCCCCTGGCTATCCTGCCTGTCCTGACCACAGTGAGAAAGAAAAGATTTTCGAATTGCTCGATGCTGAAAACAATTCCAACATGGAATTGACCAGTGGATTCGCCATGTTGCCGGCAGCTTCGGTCAGCGGTTATTACTTCGCCCATCCGCAGAGCAGTTACTTCGTACTGGGGAACATTCAGGAAGACCAATTACTGGACTACGCAAAACGCAAAAACATCAGCCCGGAACAAGCTCGCCGCCTATTGGTAGCAAATATTAACCTGTAGGGTGGGTAACTTGTTACCCACGTATAACCCAACCCGTTGGCACCAAACCCGTGCGCAACAAGTTATCCACCCTACAGTTCGGTTAAGACCCAACATATCGTGGGTAACAAGTTACCCACCCTACAGTACGGTTTAGAAGTAACAAGTTACGTACCCTTGGATTTGGTGTTACCAGATCAGATCATCCGGTACCGGATTTTCTTCTTCACCTTCGCTCTCAGCGCCGCTGAGATCTGGAACATGATCCGGAGCAAACTGCTTGATCTCTTCGATCTTGTTTGTTGGCATCAAGTGATAATTGCCACTTAAATAGACCACGCCAAGTGCGCCGGAATTGATTTCCTTGATCTGCTCAACGGTGGCCAGAACGCTACGAATCCGGCCTTTGTAAAGAAAATTGCGTTTGGTATCGGCAGCGGCATCACGGATCGCGCTTTCCTTAATCATTGCCTTGATCTTCTGATTGATCTGGCGGCGTTTCTGTTCCTGTTCACGTTTGAGCGCAATGGCCCGCTCTTTTTTTTGACGATCATCCTGACCGCGAATCCGGTAGGCCTGGTCAAGCGAGATTTCAGAGTTGCCTTGTCTATGCTTTTTTACTACGGGTTTCGGCTTACGTTGTTTTTTAGGTCGGGATTCAGTTTTTTTTGGAGCCAGGCCGAGGGCCAGCAACTGATCTTTCAGACTATTACTCATATTAATTTAAAATTCAACCCGGAAACAACCCTGACCACACCATTGACCTTTTCAGTGTGCTTCATAAATGAAGCACACTGTTGGTATAAGCTGGATGCTATTCTTCAATTTCCAATAATTCTACCTCGAATATCAAGGTTGAATTGGGAGGAATAGGACCGCCGCCACCTTCGCCATAGGCCAATTCAGGACCAATGTAGAAAATGAACTTGCTGCCTATCGGCATCAGTTGTACACCTTCAGTCCAACCTGGAATCACCCTGTTCAAGCCAAAAGAAATAGGCTCATTGCGGGCATAAGAACTATCGAACTCGGTACCGTCAAGCAGTGTTCCGCGATAATGAACCTTAACGGTATCTTCAGCAGCGGGTTTGGCACCATCACCCATGGTCACAACTTTGTACTGCAAACCGGATGCCGTTGTCTGCACACCTTCTTTTACCTTGTTCTCTGCAAGAAACTTCTGACCTTCAACCAGGTTGCCCTGACCTGCAGTCGCTGCTTCTGCCTGCTGTTCGGCCTGTCTCTTCTCTACATATTCCTTACGGATAGCAGCCGCTTCATCATCCGTCAGTTTCAATTCCTCGCCCTTGTATGTTGAGCTAATGGCATCGATCAGCGAATCAAGATCCACATCAGTTCCCTGATCACGCAGTGATTTACCGATATCCATACCAATGATGTAACCCAGTTTCTGTTCGTCAGTTTTCAAGTCAGCTGCCCATGTGTTAATTGAGATAGTAATAGCGGCTAAAATCAGACCGCAACGTTTAATATTGTTCATTCTGTAATCACTCCTAGTAATCAGACTGCGAATTGTCCACATATCTGACCACGCACGCAAACAAAATGTTCAATTTGATTACAAGTTTTTAATTTAGGCCATTGGCACGCTAAAAAGGCGGGCAAAACAGGCGAAAGTGGATCCTTTTGAGGTGGGTGTACAGGTTGCCTTTCTAGCAAACAAGCAAAGCCTGTCTGCCCGCTCTCCCCACGAACTGATTCATCAATTCATCAGGATGGTTGCTTTTCACATTTATAGTGTTATACTTCACTACAACACTACTAGAGAATCATCACATTTACAGAGAAACAAATGTTGAACTTACGACCACATCGCAGATTACACATCCCCAACGGCCTTGCCATCTTTGCCGCCTTATTGCTGATCGGCAGCAGTATCGTGGGATATGAGACCAGCCAGGGCGTGTATTCATCCAGTCAGGAAACCAGGACATCAGCAAAAGCTCAAAACGCTGAGAACGATCGTATCAATGATGCCGTCGAACGCAAATCTCGCGGTCTGAAGCTTGGTTTGTTGCTGTTTCGTCGCTGATAAGTGAACCAGGGCCTGAATATGACAACCCAATGGAATGACAGCCAACCGATCTACTGGCAATTGAAAGAGCGGACCATTGCCATGATCCTGGATGGTACACTGGCGGAAGGCGGTGCCCTACCCTCGGTACGTACGGTGGCATCCGACTTTCAACTCAATCCCATTACGGTGTCCAAGTCCTACCAGGCACTTGTAGATGACCACCTGGTCGAAAAGCGCCGTGGACTGGGTATGTTTGTACTCGAGGGTGCAAGGCAGAAACTGACTGAAAGCGAACGGGAAAAATTTCTCAATGAAGAATGGCCCGCCATGGTCACACGTATCCGGCAACTGGGTCTGGATACAAATGAATTACTCCAACCAATTTTAGAAAAAGAAGGCAACTCCTGATGAACTATGTCATTGAAGCGCAAGGTCTGACCAAACGCTACAAACGAACTATTGCCGTTGACAATATAGACCTGCAGATTCCATCCGGCAGGATTGTCGGGCTGATTGGCCCGAATGGCGCCGGTAAAACCACGGCTTTGAAGGCTATCCTCGGACTTGCCACCTATGATGGAGAACTGAGCGTTCTTGGCAAAAACCCTTCCAAGGACAGGGCAGCGCTGATGGAGGACGTCTGTTTTATCGCTGATGTTGCCGTTCTACCGCGCTGGATCCGGGTCTGGCAGTTAATAGAATTGACCGAAAGCATACACCCGAAATTCTCCCGCGAGAAATGCATGCAGTACCTTGCTTTGACCAAGATCACCATGAACAACAAGGTCAAGCAGCTATCCAAGGGCATGGTAGTGCAGTTACACCTGGCCATCGTTATGGCTATTAATGTGAAACTACTGGTGCTGGATGAACCAACACTGGGACTGGATATCCTCTACCGCAAACAGTTTTATACCAATCTGCTAAATGATTATTTCGATGAAGAACGCACCATCATCATCACCACACACCAGGTTGAGGAAGTCGAACACATACTCAGCGACCTGATCTTTATCCAGGATGGCCGCATCGCACTCGACTGCAGTATGGAAAAGGTTCAGGAAAGCTATGCCGAACTGGTTGTTACACCCGACCAGGCGGCAGCTGCCCGGGAACTGCAACCACTTTATGAACGCGAGTTATTCGGTCGGCATATTTTTCTGTACAAGAACGGCAACCGTGAACAACTCAAGACCCTGGGTGAATTGCACACACCGAGTGTCGCCGACCTGTTTGTCGCTACCATGAGTGGAGGTGCGTCATGAACCGTTTAATGGCCCTGGTAAAACGTGAATTCTGGGAAAACAAAGGTGCTTTCCGCACGACACCACTGGTGATCGGGGGTATCTATATTGTCTTATGCCTGATGTTCATTGTCACCTTCAGCCATTTCGACAATGAATTTCAATCATTGAAAGAATTGGCCCGGTTTATTGCACAACAGGATACCGTTCTTCGCAGCGAGATCATGTATGCAATCACCATCTCCATCATTCCCTCGTTGTTTACCCTGGTACTTGCGATCGTAGTATTTTTCTACCTGCTGGGCTCTTTATTCGATGACCGCAAGGATCGCAGCATACTTTTCTGGAAATCGTTACCGGCATCAGACACATTGACGATGGCTTCAAAACTGCTCGCGGCCATGGTGCTTGCGCCAGTCATATTCTGGGTCGTTTACGTTTTAACCCATATCATAATCATGCTGATTTTCTCAGTGGTCGTATTGTCACTCGGTGAAAACCCGTGGACCCTGCTCCTGGGCCTCGGCAGTCCGTTCAAAGGCTGGAGCATGGTACTGATAAGTTACCTGGCTCAATCGATCTGGGCGTTACCTCTGTATGGCTGGTTGATGCTGGTATCTTCTTTTGCACCACGCATGCCGCTGTTATTTGCAATCCTGCCACCGGTTGTCATTGCAGTCTTACAAATATGGATAGAGTTCCTGCAAACCTTCACACTGAAGAACAACCTGTTTGGTGTCATCGGAGAATGGTTTGCCAATAGCCCGTTAATCATGTCTGCCGATGACCATGGGGACGAGTTCGCGGTAGCACTCGGCATTCCTTTGACCAAAACCTTCGGCCACGAAGTGACTGTCGCCAACATGTTCGACCGCTTGTTTTCCATCCATATGCTGATCGGCCTGGCTGTCGCCGTAGTATTCCTGGGCGCAGCACTATGGTTGAGACGTCGCGCCACTGAAAGTTGAGACACTGACAAGCAACTGACCAGGCTTGTCGGGATGGCTTGAATTCCGAATAAATCGGAACAAAGCATGCCGGTTAACTGTACACACCAGCCCGTGTTACAGTTAACCGGCTTTTTTTATTTCCATTCTCATGAATGGAGAACCATTACTGACAAACTGCTTTCATGGTCACAAATACAGACATCAATCACCCCCCGCAATGGCTGGCCCTGCACTTCCCGCATCTGGCGCTGGATCAGCACAGCCGTATCCGTGATCAACGGGCAGAGCAAGCCTGTTTAAAACGCCTCGCCAGCTGGTCTTATCAATACAGCAGCCAGGTTTGTATTGCCTCACAACGCAACAGCCTGTTGTTGGAAGTTGCTGCCAGTCGGCGTTTGTTTGGTGATGCTGAAACATTGGCAATGCGTATCAAGACAGAACTTGAACAGCTTGGCTACCGTACATCCTGCGGCATTGCACCCACACCGGAAGCCGCCCATCTGGCTGCACGCCACGGACTGGTCATCCACACAGCCGGTGATCTACGCAAAAGCATCGGTGCACTCAGCATTGACAGCCTTAATCTGCAAGTCGCGTCGATACAGGCTTTGAAAAAAATGGGGTTTCGCACTGTCGCCGAGGTTTTCCGCTTACCAAGCAAGGCATTGGCAAGACGGCTCGGACTGACAGTAAGTGACTACCTGGACCGTTTACTGGGTCATCGACCCGACCCTTGCAAAACCTTTCGTCCGCCGGACAATTTCTCGGCCGGTATGGATTTAGCGGATACAGAGCACACACAGGGCCTGATTTTCCCCCTGAAGCGACTGGTACAGGAGTTATGCGGGGTATTACGTGCCCGTGACCGTGGCATCCAGGTTTTGCAGATCCGTTTGCAACTCGGGAAGGACACAAAAACCACCCGCCTGACCCTGCAACAGGCCAAACGTTCCGAATCCCACCTGATGCTGTTACTACGTGAACGCCTAGAGCGCCTGCAACTGCCGTGTCCGGTCAATCACATCCGTTTGCAGGCATTACATTTCCTGCCTTGTGTGGCGGTGCAGACAAGTTTACTGGAAGAAACAGAAAGTTCTTCCAGACAGGGGGCCACGCAGGCAGACAGCCATGTCATTGAACGTCTCCAGGCCAGGCTGGGGACAGAATCTGTCAAGGGGATCACGGGTCTGCAGGATTATCGCCCTGAATACAGTTGGTCATTACGCGAACTGGATGAACCTGCCAGCTACACGACACAAGCGGGCCGACCGGTCTGGTTATTACCTGAACCCCAGCCCTGCCGAATCGACAACTATCACATACTGACAGGCCCTGAACGAATTGAGACCGGTTGGTGGGACGGCAGGGACTGTCGCAGGGATTATTTCGTTGTACGGGATTCAAATGGCAGTACCCTGTGGGCCTTTCATGAATACAAACCCAGTCCCGGTTGGTATTTACACGGTTTATTCTCATAAAACACATATAATGCAATGACGATACCAATGGAAAGGCTCAACAAAAAACCATGAACGCTTTGGGTAAACTGTTTTTGAAGGGACTCGCAGTTGTCATACCGGTCACCTTGACTCTGGCCATATTGTGGTGGCTGGCCACAAGTGCAGAACAGTTAATGGGTAGCGTATTGAAATTCACCCTGCCGACCGGTTGGTATGTGCCGGGTATGGGCCTGGTATCCGGTATTGTACTGATTACCCTGATTGGCCTGTTGTCGCATGTTCTCATTTTCCAGAAATTGTTCAACCTTGGTGAAGCCATCTTTCACCGTCTGCCCCTGGTCAAGACCATATACACGGCCATCAAGGACTTCATCGGCTATTTGAACCCGGATAAAGACAGCGGAATGAGCAAGGTCGTCATGGTGCAACTGCCCGGACAGTCATTCCAGCTGATCGGTTTTGTAACACGTGAGCAATTTGACGACCTGCCATTTACACCAACAGCCGAAGACCCGGTTGCTGTGTATATGCCCATGAGTTATCAGATTGGCGGTTATACGCTATTCCTGCCCCGCAATTCACTGACTCCGCTGGACATACCCTTTGAACAGGCCATGCGTCTGGTCCTGACCGGTGCGGTCACCAAGGGGGTCGAAAACCCCAGCGAAACTGAAACCAAACAAACCGCGGGCGGGTAATCTAACTGTGAATTCCAGCAACGATTTACACATGAATGGTGCACGGGTGGTATGGGGTAGTGGTATTCGGGACACACTCAAGCCTTCCATGGGCGTTCGGTAATTTGTTCCCGACAAATTACGGTCCCGAAT
>RCNB010001576.1_pt1 | contig 14301 bp, 15 predicted proteins | sample 2041321 | NCBI WGS metagenome assembly RCNB01 (sample SAMN09708232, study PRJNA481090) | Marine sediment metagenome, whole genome shotgun sequencing project. | reverse complement strand
ACGATGAGCGTTCCCAATCCCGATGTGTTGATAAAAATTTTGTCTCCCTGGCCGCGCCTAACCACTTTGGTATCTCCAGTTGCGATCGTCACACCGGCTTTTCTAGCAGATAAAGAGATGGATTTTAATATTTTTTCCAGGTCCTCCCAGAGGAAGCCTTCTTCGAGGATGAAAGACAGGGAAAGGTATTCCGGTTTGGCACCTGCGACCACCAGATCATTGACCGTTCCGTTAACACACAATGTGCCGATATCTCCTCCAGGAAAAAAGATGGGATCTACCACATAACTGTCCGTCGTGAAAGCCATATTATTGGGAAGATGGGCAGAATCGGACAGTTCACCCAGGATCGGATTTTGGAATGATTTAACGATGTACTGGTCGATGAAGTCTCTCATCAGCTTGCCGCCGCCTCCCAATTCCAGACTGACTTTTTTCATCTTCAACGATTCATCTCCAATCTTTTTTTATCCGTGTTCATTACCGGTCGTACTTGTAATAGGCTAAGCAGGCTCCTTCGAAGGATACCATGCAGGGGCCATGAGGGGAATCCGGGTTACATTTTTTGCCAAAAAGACCACATTCCGGGGGCGAAATCTTTCCCTTCAAGACATCGCCACACCGGCACCCGGGAAGGTCGTCAAATCCATAAACGATGTTTTTTCCGAATTTTGTCTCAGCATCGACTTCGGAGTATTTTTTCTTCAATTTCAGCCCGCTTTTGGGGATGAGCCCGAGACCTCGCCAATAAGCATCCTTGGTTTCGCAGATATCGTCCATCAGAGCCTGGGCTTTTGTGTTGCCTGCGGGCCTGACCACGCGAGAATATTCGTTTGCGATCCTGGCTTTCCCTTCGTTTATCTGGTCCAGGATGGATGAGATGGCAAGGAGGATGTCACTCGGTTCGAACCCAGTGATGCATCCGGGGATTCCGAATTCATCCGCGACGAACCGGTAGGGTTCCTCGCCGATAATGGCGCTGACATGGCCGGGATACAAAAATCCCTGGATTTCCGTATCCTTGGCTTCCAGGATGGCGCGAAGAGGTGGTGGGATTATCCATAAAGCTGTAAGAATTGAATAGTTGCTGATCTTTGCTTGTTCGGCAGCCTTAGCTGTGTGTATGATGGCAGGGATGGTTGTTTCGAATCCCACGCCAAAAAAAATGACCTCTTTTTGCGGATTTTGTTTGGCGATATCCAAAGATTCTGTCGGGGAGTAGACGATCTTGACCATGGAACCTGAAGCGGGAACAATCGTCTGAAGGGACCCCTGTTGAGTGGGAACTCTTGTCATATCACCGAATGTGGTCAGGATGTGATTTTCCTTTTCCGTAACGAGTTCTATGGCGGCATGATGAATTTCATTTGGTGTGATGCAAACCGGGCAACCAGGGCCGGAAAGCATTTTCACACCGACATCTTCCAGCAGTTTCCTCAATCCGAATTTGTGGATGGTCATGGTATGGGTTCCGCAAACTTCCATGATTTTAACGGGCTCGGACAATACCTGGGCCTTTTTTTCGATTTCGGCAAGCAGACCTCGGATAATTCTTTTGTCTCTTAGTTCATCCATAGGTTTTATGAGGAAAAAAGTTTTTATTCAAGTCCTTCCAGAGTTGGGGCAAATTCACGAAGAATATCTAGAGTCTCCTGAGCTTCGTTTTCATCCAGTTTTGAGATGGCAAATCCGGCGTGAATAATAACCCAATCTCCCTTTTTGACATCTTCCAGAAGAGTGAAATTTGTTTTAACTTTTGTTCCTAGATAATCGACTTTTCCTTCCTGAGAATCATCGATTTGGACGACTTTTGCTGGTATTCCTAGACACATTTGTTTTCCTTTTTCTTAACTCCATAGACTACCAAATCCACCTCTTTTCGTCTAGGTTTTTTTAAGCGGTAGAGGTCTCTGGATATCTCTGATGCGCCCTTGAAGATTTAGCCTTCCCTATTCATTCTTTGAGGGAACCCGATGAATCGGGCTCGAGGACTGTATGAGCACTGGGACAGCTTTGATTTGAAGCCTGAGTAATGGCCCGAATATTACTGTGGTGTAGGTGTAATGTAGCGCAGTTCCACAGAGCCGAAAAGAATGATGAGGGAATGGCGTTAAAAATCTGAACGAAGCAGAAGAGATTTCCAGAGACCGATTTTTGACAATTAAAGACCTTGACTCTATAATTGGCGTATGCGTGAAAATCTTAAGGATTTTATCGATCCCGGAAGCGAAGAAGAGAAGCTTCTCGACAGCCTGGATTTTGCCAAGCTTCCTCGCCATATTGCTGTGATCATGGACGGAAACGGCCGCTGGGCCGAACTCCGCAACCTTTCTCGAGAAGAAGGACACAAAGCAGGAGCCAAATCAGTGCACGAAGTTGTGGAAATTTGTGCCAGGATAGGGATCGAATATTTGACCTTGTATGCCTTCTCCAAGGAAAATTGGAAAAGGCCCAAAGCCGAGATCTCCATGCTCTGGAAACTCCTCGAAAGTTATCTTAAGGAAGAGCACAAGGTTTTGATCAAAAACCAGCTTTGTTTGAAGGTAATCGGTCAAAGAGACGCTCTTCCTTTCGCAGTTAGAAGGGAGTTGCGTCGTGTGGAAAATCTTACGAAAGATTTCAAACGAATGACGATAGTCCTTGCCCTGAACTATGGGGGGAGAGCTGAGATCGTCGAAGCGGTGAAAAAGCTTTGCAAGGACAATAGCTCCGATTTGGATTCCCTCGATGAGAAAAAATTCGCCAGCTATCTGTTCACATCTGACATCCCCGATCCTGACCTTCTCATCCGGACGAGCGGCGAAATGCGGATATCGAATTTTCTTTTGTGGCAGATTGCCTATTCGGAGATCTGGATAACTCAGGAATACTGGCCTGATTTTCGAAAAAAAAGCTTGCTCCAAGCTCTTGTGGACTTCCAAAAAAGAGAAAGGAGGTTCGGAGACATACATCCCCGCTAGAGGCATCTCCCTGGTCAAATACATGAGTCTTCGAAAGCGAACTCCTACCGCCATTGTTTTATTGGCCCTTGTTTTTGTCTGCATCCAGTATTCTTCGGACCTGGTTTTTTTCATCGTCATTCAGGCTCTGGTTTTGGCATCTCTTTGGGAGTTCTACAACCTTGCATCCCGGAGAAAGCATGCGCCCCAGAGAATTCTCGGATTTGCTGTAGCCTTGATTATCGCCTTTTCCTTTTATTTCGAAGCCTTCCCTTTGGGACTGGCATTGTTCGCTGCCTTGCTTCTTTGCGGTGTTTATTATGTTTTGGCCATGAACAAGCTGGAAAAGCTGATGAGCTTTGCTCCTTCGATCGCATTGACCTTTTTTGGCGCGCTTTTCGTGAGCTTTACTCTCAACCACTTTATATATTTAAGACAAGAGCACGGTTCCAAATGGATTTATTTTCTTTTGGTTGTGATAGTTATCGGCGATACAGGTGCCTATTTTATCGGGAAACCTTTCGGACGGCATAAACTGGCACCGCTGGCCAGCCCGCATAAAACATGGGAAGGGAGTGTTGCTGGTCTTGTGTTTGCTTGCCTGGGAGGAATCGCGGCCCAACAGATTTTTCTCCCTGAAGCTTTCCTTTGGAAGGCCGCTGTTTTTGCGCTTAGCGTGCACGTCGTTGCTCAGTTCAGCGATCCTCTGGAATCCCTTTTTAAAAGAGCCGCCGGAGTCAAAGACTCCTCGAACATTTTACCGGGACATGGAGGATTTTTAGACAGGATCGACAGCATGATTCTGGCCGCCCCATTTTATTATTATTTGCTAATATATATAGGTATGAATTAATCTGGATAATCCAAGGCCTGGATTATTCACGAGTTGAGATGGCTGTAGCGGCAAGGAAGTGGCTCATTAAGCTGTATATAAATACTGCGAATGGGCTGCAACGAAGCCGATGCAGTGAGATCGGCTCGCCCGGAGGGTAAAAAATGCCGATGAATAATATAATGGTTTAAATGAGATTTATTTGGGAAATGAATGATAGCATCGGCAGTTTTTATAAATAATTCAGGATAAAGGAAGAATGACGAAAGTTTCGATTCTTGGTTCCACAGGCTCGATCGGACGCAATTGCCTGGAAGTGATCTCAAGGTCAAAAAACAGATGGGAGGTTGTGGGCCTTTCAGCCGGACGGAACAGGGAACTATTTCGAAAACAGGTCGCGGAATTCCGCCCCAAGATCTTATCGCTCGAAAGAGAGGAAGATGCCGCAGCATTCCGCAGGGAATACCCCGAAAGTTCGGCCAAAATATTCCATGGACAGGAGGGAGCCGAAGCGGTTGCACGGTATGAAAAAAGCGACATCGTCGTATCGGCCATAACGGGCATAAATGGGTTGAGACCCACCCTGGGTGCCGTACAAGCGGGAAAACGTGTGGCACTGGCGAATAAGGAGTCGATGGTTGTGGCCGGCCCTCTCCTAATGGAAACAGCCCAACGAACAGGATCCCAAATTATTCCTGTGGACAGCGAGCACAGCGGCGTTTTCCAATGTCTGGCCAAAGAGGACCGGAATCATGTGAAAAAGGTGATACTCACGGCTTCGGGCGGACCGTTTTTTCGACTGTCGGCTGAGGAGATGAAGAATAAGACTCTGGATGAAGCCTTGAATCATCCCCGTTGGAAGATGGGGAAAAAGGTGACCATCGATTCGGCCACGTTGATGAACAAAGGCTTGGAGCTTATCGAGGCCCGCTGGCTATTTGGTCTGGAGCCAGAGCAGCTGGATATGCTGATCCATCCTCAGAGCATCGTGCATTCTCTGGTGGAGATGCGGGATGGATCTGTTTTGGCTCAGTTGAGCCCTACGGACATGAAAATTCCGATCCAATATGCCCTCACCTATCCGGATAGGGAAGAGGCTCTTTTGCCTTCCCTGGATTTAAGCCAGGTGAGAGCTCTGGAATTTTACAAAATAGATGAAAAAAAATTTCCCCTTGTAAAGCTGGCCCGGGAAGCATTGGAAGAGGGAGGCAGCACACCCGTCGTTCTTAACACGGCTAATGAGGTCGCAGTGGAGGCTTTTATCGAAAGGAAAATTCCATTTTCCGGCATTGCAGAGATTGTGACCGAAACCGTGGAGAACCATAAAATAAGAAAAATAGGTGGGCTCGAAGAAATATTCGACATCGACCGGGAAACGAAGTTGAAGACCCGGAATCTTATCGATCAAAGGTAATAAAATGAGCGCAATCATAGGGACGATATTAGTTTTCGCATTCGTGTTAGGCATTCTAGTTTTTGTCCATGAATTTGGTCATTTTTTCATGGCCAAGCTTGTGGGAATCAGAGTAGAGGTATTCTCCTGGGGATACGGAAAAAGACTCGTCGGGATTAAAAAAGGTGATACCGATTACAGAATCAGCATGATTCCCCTGGGTGGATATGTCAAGTTTTCCGGTGAAGAGGTTCTCGAAGAAAAAAGAGAGATGGACGCACAGGATTTCATGGCGAAAACTCGGTGGAAAAGGTTTCTGGTCCTTGTTATGGGATCGCTGATGAATATATGCCTGGCAATCGTTTTTATGTCCATTATCAACATGTCAGGTGTGTCCGTGAGCAAATACATGGACGGTAAACCTGTGATCGGTTGGATCGAATCAGAATCGCCGGCAGAAAAGGCACAGTTGCAGGTCGATGACGAGATTTTGAGCATAAACAATAAAAAAATCGATACCTGGAGTGATGTGGAGCTGGCTTTGGGAACCAAACCCGACAAGACAATCGATATCGAAATCAAGAGAGGGGACTTGGTCCTGATTATCCCCCTCCTGACAGAGAGCAGGTCCATTAAACTTACGAAGGAGAGCAGAGAAAAAATCGAGATAGGATATGCCGGAATTTCGGCTAAAATCTGGCCTCAGGTGATGATGGTTACATCTGGTTCAGCTGCGGACAAGGCAGGGATCAAGGCCGGGGATGTGATCCGTGAGATCGCTGGTAAACCGGCCCATTATTTTGTGTTCACAGAAACCATCCAGAAATACCCCGAACAAGAAATTGATTTTGGAATCATCAGAGATGGGGAATTGATCCATTTGAATGTTACGCCCAAAAGGGAAGGGGATGTGGGTGTCATCGGTGTGGCGTCTACCGTAGAGTCCGTATCGAGGCAGGTCGGATTCTTCGGCGCAATTGCCCAGAGTGTGAAGGAGAATGCCCGGATGGCCGGGATGGTTATCACCTTTATCAAAGACCTGTTGACAGGAGAGGCGTCCACGCGGCAGTTGGGAGGACCGATTGCGATCGCGAACTTATCCTACGAGGCATTCAAGATGGGATTCATGACCCTGATTTGGTGGATGGCCTTCATAAGCCTTCAACTAGGCATCATCAACCTGTTTCCTATACCGATGTTTGATGGGGGGCACATTATAGTTCTTGGACTCGAGGGTTTGTTTCGTCGGGATTTCAGTGTGAAGGTCAAACAGGTCATCATGCAGATCGGGTTTGTCCTGATTATTGTGCTGTTCGTGTTTGTCATCCTGAACGATGTGGTGAAGAGGTTGCCAAACGGATGGGACAGCCTCATCCCCTTTTAACCTGAATTATCAATAAAAAATGTCGATGACAAAATTCAGTTTAAAAACCATCAAATCCCCAAATATCCTTATAGTTGCAGGGTGGGGAAGGTTGGCCATCGACATTTTTTACCCTACGGGCGAGCCGATCTCACCGCATCTGCTTCGTCGTGACCTATTCGCAGTATACAAATACAGTTTCATAGGCCACTCCTTGCAGCTACAGCAATCTCAGCTCGTTGATAATCCAGGTACGCCGCAATACATCCTTGGCGTCCCATTTTGTCGGGTTCCCTCGGAGGGCAGCTCGGATTTGATGGATGCGATGATATGACTGCAAAGAAGTTGAGAACTGAGAAGGAAAAGACGATCTCGATTGTTCGGCGGAAAACGAAACAGGTAAAGGTAGGGGATGTGGTAATCGGAGGGGGGGCTCCTATCGTGGTTCAATCCATGACAAAAACGGACACCCGGGACAGACGGGCGACCCTCCGACAGATAAGAAGATTGGAAAAGGTTGGATGTGAGATCGTTCGGCTGGCCATCCCGGATGAAGAGGCTGCAGAAGCCTTCGCAGAGATGAAGAACAGGGTGAAGATCCCTCTGATCGCTGACATCCATTTTGATCACAAACTTGCGCTCAAGTGCCTTGAAAAGGGTGCAGATGGGTTGAGGATAAATCCGGGAAACATCGGTTCCAAAGCCAAAGTTCGAGAAGTCGCCAACGATGCAAAGGATCGAAACGTTCCGATTCGCATTGGGGTGAATGCCGGTTCCCTGGAAAAAGATTTGCTGCAAAAACACGGAAGTGCGACAGCAGAAGCTATGGTGGAAAGTGCTTTGCGGCATGTGAGAATTCTTGAAGATCTGGATTTTACACAGATCAAGATTTCGCTCAAGGCTTCTGACGTTATCCGGACAGTTCGCGCCTATCAGATACTAGCAGAACATGTGGATTACCCCTTCCACGCAGGAATAACCGAGGCCGGGAGTTTGATCCGAGGAACGGCAAAATCGGCGGTGGGATTGGCTTTGATCCTGCGCGAGGGATTGGCCGATACCATACGGGTATCATTGACCGCAGCACCAGAAGAAGAAGTGCGGGTGGGGTACCTTATTCTCTCCAGTCTCGGGATCCGGAGTCGAGGCCCCAATGTGATCACCTGTCCGATATGCGGGCGGTGCGAGGTCGACATGTTCCGGATAGCCTCACGGATTGAAAAACAGCTGGCACCCATCAAGCCCCCCCTGGATGTGGCGATCATGGGCTGTATGGTCAACGGACCAGGAGAAGCCAAAGAAGCAGACATAGGTTTGGCCTGTGGGAGAGGCGTAGGCGTGATCTTTAAAAAAGGAAAGCTCCTTCGGCGTGTCAATGAAGAGAGTATCGTGCAAGAGTTTGTCAAAGAGGTTCGTGTCCTTGCAGGCACACACGAAAAGGATAAAAAAAATGTCTAGGTTCAGCATTCCCGATGAGACTCAACAGAAATTCGAAAATCTACAGAATATTTTGAAAAGCATGAAAAAGGTGCTTGTGGCTTTTTCTGGGGGGGTGGATAGCACCTTTTTGTTAAAGGTTGCCCAGGATGTTCTCGGAAGTAACGTTATGGCGGTGATTGCAAGCTCTGCTACTTACCCAGAGAGGGAACAGCAGGAGGCTCTTCGCATCGCAGAAGATTTGAATGTGAAGTACAAGGTCATCCATACCAAGGAATTGGACGATCCCCATTTCAGGGACAATCCGCCAGAGAGATGTTATTTTTGCAAAAAAGAGCTGTTTTCTCGGCTTAAGGAAATAGCCGTCGAAGAGAATATTCCCCACGTCTGTGATGGATGCAATTTTGAAGATACATTCGATTTCCGGCCTGGAATCCGAGCTGCACAGGAACTCGATGTGTGCTCTCCTTTGAAGGAGGCTCGACTAGGAAAGAAAGAGATTCGTGTTCTCTCGAAAAAACTGGGACTCCCTACTTGGGATAAGCCCTCCATGGCTTGCCTTTCTTCCCGGTTTCCCTATTTTACGCCCATCGATAACGAGAGTTTGCGCCAGATAGATTCGGCAGAAGAGTACTTGAGAACCAAGGGATTTTCTCAACTTCGAGTCAGGCATCATGGTCAGATGGCCCGGATCGAAATTGATCCGAGTGATTTTTCTGTGATCATGGAGAAACAGACCAGAGAAGAGATCGTGGAGAATTTGAAAAAGATCGGGTATCTGTACGTTACTCTCGATCTTGCTGGCTATCGAACCGGAAGCATGAATGAGCCCATCCTGGAAAAGGGCTCGTCCAGCCCAAAAAAAACCGGATAATCAAGCTCGATGAAAGCGCCAGGGGAACCGATACTCAAACCCAAACCGCTGAAAGGTTTTTCACATCGAAGAGCCGTCTACGTTCCTGTCGATCCTCCCTCCGGTATCTTTGGGGATGTTTTGAAAAAAAGGGCTTCGAGGGAAAAAGAAACTTATTTTGGCCGCTTCTATCTTTTGGATAACACAGCCGTGCTGTACCGCTGCATCGGTGCTTCTTCAGCGGTCATCGGCCTGGAGCATCTGATCGCAACAGGGGCCAAGGAGATTCTGATCCTTGGATTCTGCGGATCGCTGAATCCTGGAATTTCTTGCCTCGATGTTGTCAGCATAAACAAAGCCTACAGCGAAGAAGGGACATCAAGACATTATATTCCCGGGAAAAAGATCTTTTTTTCATCAGGCCCGTTGCGACAAAAGATCGAGAGCAGGCTGACCGAACGAAGTTTGCCCTTTTTGCAGGGAGTCACGGTTTCGACAGATGCGCCCTTCAGAGAAACTGAGAGCTGGCTGGAGGACAAACAAAAGAATGGAATCGACGTCGTGGACATGGAGGCATCGGCTGTTTTTGCCTTGGGAGAGTACCACGACATTCCGACGGCAGCCTTGATGATTGTCAGCGATGAACTGGCGGGGAAAAAGTGGAAAAATGTGTTTAAGTATCCTAGACTGAACACGAAGCTGAAAGAATATTTCATTCCGTTTTTGGAATAATTCGGGGAAATAATTCGGGGACACCTTACTTAATTCCATCTTATATTCAAATAGTTAAGATTACATGTTTTCGAATTAAGTAAGGTGTCCCCGAATTATTGGGAGAAAACTATGAAACCAAAAGTTCTTGTCACACGAAAAATCTTTAATGAGGCGCTGGATTATTTGGAAGATCGTGTCGACTACGAGATTGGGGCCCGGGAAGGGGAGTTGACCAAACAGAATCTTCTGAAAAAAGTAGAGGATAAACAAGGAATTCTTTCTCTGTTGGTGGATACGATCGACCGGGAAGTGATCGATGCGGCTCCGCAGCTACGAATTATTGCAAACTGTGCTGTTGGTTATGACAACATAGATACGGATTATGCGCGCAAAAAAGGGATCCTTGTCACCAATACCCCAGGAGTGTTGACAGAGACCACGGCAGATTTGACATGGGCGCTTATCTTGTCTGTTGCGAGGCGGATTCCGCAAGCCGATGTTTTTGCCAGGGCCAAGATGTACTTGGGATGGGAGCTTGACCTGTATCTGGGGAGAGAAGTAACAGGAAAATGTTTGGGGATCATCGGCATGGGCAGGATCGGAAAAGCTGTGGCTTCGAGGGCCCGAGCGTTCAGGATGAAAGTCGTGTATAACGAGCCCCAGAGGCTTCCTGAGGAGGAAGAAGTACGATATCAAGCCTCTTGGTCATCTTTGGAGGAGCTGCTGCGCACATCGGATATCGTCACCCTCCATACATCCCTGACTCCGGAGACGACTCACCTCATATCTGCAGATAGACTGAAGTTGATGAAAAAAGAAGCGATTTTGGTGAATGTGTCCCGGGGTCCAATCGTGGATGAGAGAGCTCTGGCCGAAGCGTTGGCAAAAAGGACCATCTGGGCAGCCGGCCTGGATGTGTATGAACGTGAGCCGGAGATCGAAGAACGACTGCTTGCTCTGGATAACGTTGTTCTTCTGCCACACATAGGAAGCGCCACCTTCGAAACCAGAATCCGGATGGCCACGATGGCCGCTAAAAATTTGGTTCAGGGCCTCACCGGCAAACGCCCCGACAACCTCATTTAATTCGGTGACGGGATACTTGATTACTTATCTCTACACAATTCGGTACCTGTCCCCGAATTATCACACGAATTAAGTAATCAAGTATCCCGTCACCTATTTCCCCGTCACCTATTTCCAGCTAGACTCGGTTGTTGGGTTCAATTAGAATAGGGAACATGAAGCTCCTCGATGTCTCAATGGATGACATAGATCTTGCGGATGAGCGGTTTCGTTTCTCCTATCAGTTTGACCTTGAGAAATTGCTTATCTCTATAAAAAAAATAGGCCTTATCAGTCCACTGTTGGTTGTAAAGCGTGATGGTCCTCAGTATGTGATCTTCTCCGGATGGAAAAGAGTGTTGGCCTGTCTCGAGCTGTCCTTGACGCATGTCCCCGTTTATTTGCTCGATGAACAGGACGACTGCCGGACTTTCCTCCTCTGCCTGTATGAAAATTGGGCCGCAAGAAATTTTAACATCCTCGAGAAAGCAGAAATTTTGCTCAAGCTGAATGGTTTTGTGGGAGATGAAAAGAAAATCGTCAAGCAGTTTTTTCCTCTCTTGGATATTCCCGCAACTCTAACCTATTTTGATACCTATCTCAAAATAGCCCTGTTGGATCCTACATGGAAAAAAATCATTTTTAAAAAAAAGATCTCATTAGCCTCAGTCCAACTCCTGACTGAATTCTCTCCTGAGGACAGGAAGCCGCTTCTACCGTTGATTTTGCCTTTGAATATGAACAAATTGAAACAAGTTCTCGAAGACCTTTATGATCTGTCAAAAAAGACAGGGGATTCTCCGAAGGTCTTATTGTCAGCACCAGAAATTTTGTCGGTGTCTCAATCCGAAAATTTGTCTTCCCTGCAAAAGGCTGAAAAGATCCGTTCTCTGTTACGGGCAAAAAGATACCCCACCCTCTCCTCTTGGAAAAAATCTTTCGACACTTCCCTCAAAAAGGCTCGGCTTTCCAAAGAAGTGGATTTTGATTCCGCTTCTTTTTTCGAGGATGGAGAGTTTACCGTGACCTTCAGTTTAAAAAATAAACAAGCCTTCCAAAAAAGGCTCTCCAAGCTTCAGGATCTTATTTCCGATGAAGATCTGTTTTTGCTGTTCAACCTGGACAATTCATAAAAAATGCCGATGGATGAATCCCGTTACTTCCCACAAAAAATATTCGTCACCAAAGACAGCGAAAATCTCCCTATGACCCAAAAAATCCTCGAGAACACTCGCCACCTCCCCATTGAATTCATCACAGACTCGAGAGAACTGATCGAGGATGTTTTGATGTCTCGGAATCCTGTCGGTGAGGGGAAAAAACTGTTACTGGTTACCCACCAGAGAGGGGGGTATGTGAAACCCTGTCCCTGCACGCCCGAGTATATCGGATGCAATTATTTTATCATCAACACAGACCTAAACTGTCCTCTCGATTGTTCCTATTGCATCCTGCAACTCTATTTAAACAATCCTCTGATCACCATTCATGCGAATACAACCGAGCTCTTCCGGCAACTGGATGAGTTTCTGCACAAAAACCGAAACCGCACTTTTCGTATCGGAACCGGAGAACTTGGTGATTCCCTAGCATTGGATCATTTAACCGACCGTTCATCAGAGCTCATTTCCTATTTTGCTGATCATCCGAATGCCCTGCTTGAATTGAAGACAAAAACCGTAAACATCAAAAATATCTTGGCTCACGATCCACCGGGCAACATCGTGATCGCCTGGTCTCTCAATTCCGAAAAGATGGCCGATGAGGAGGAGATAGGCGCTCCTTCTGTGTACGACAGGATCCAGGCGGCCTACCTCGTGTCTCAGGCAGGATACAGGGTAGGCTTCCACTTTGACCCGATAATCCACTATGAAGGATGGGAGGATGGATACGCCAAAATTATCGACGATTTAATGGCCCGCATCGACAGGAAAAAAATAGCCTGGATAAGCTTAGGCAGTTTGAGATTTCCTCCTGCGCTTAAACCTGTGATCCAGAAGAGGTTCCCGCAGACAAAAATAATCTACGACGAATTCATCACCGGGAAGGATGGAAAACTGAGGTACCCCAAGCCTCTGCGACTACGGCTCTTTCAGCGGATTGTTGGTGATCTAAAAAAGGCTGGGGGAGAGGAAATCCCTGTTTATTTTTGTATGGAAAGCAGAGACATTTGGATGGATGTGCAAAATAAAACACCAAGGAGTAAGAAAGAAATCGAAAAACTTCTAACCTTACCCCTTGGTGCAGACGGCTTCTGATTATTCCTTATTCGCCACTTCTTGTCTTCTTCTCAGCTATAATCCCCATTATCTGGATATCTGCTTCTTTGATGTAAGGAATAAGGTCAAGAATTATTCCGTATTCCACTTCTTCGTCAGCTCTCAAATAGAGTTTTCTTTCGGTTGCTGTGATAAGGGCTTCTTCCAACATCATTATTAGGGTTTCCTCAGTAGCGGGTTGTTGATTAACGTAGATCGAGCCATCTCTTTTGATGTAGAGGACAGCGTCGACATTTTCAGGTTGATCGATCAGGTTCATAGCCGTGGGGAGCTCGACATCGACGCCTTTCTGGATCAAAGGGGTCATCACCATGAAGATGATCAAAAGGACAAGAAGAACATCACATAAAGGGACGACATTAGGTTCGGATTGGACGTCTTCATCCCTTCCGGTGTCGACTTGCATGCTCATGCTTTACCTCTTAATTATATCTCAGATGACTTATTTTAGACTCTGTCTTCAGATTTGCGGATGAAGAAGTCCACGATCTCGGAGCTGGTGTTGGCCATCTCAGAATTGTAGACTTCGATTCTGGTCGATAAGAAGTTGTAGCACCAGAGAGCGATAATGGCCACTCCGATTCCGAAGGCTGTTGTGATCAACGCCTCTGCGATTCCCTGAGACACAGCGCCGATTCCTCCAGAACCTGTCACGGCCATGCCACGGAACGCATTGATGATTCCGAAAATCGTTCCGAATAGCCCTATGAACGGTGAAGACGTTGCGATCGTAGCCAAGGTGTTTAATCCTCTCTTCATTTCTTGTGTGAAGATGTTCGAAGCTCTTTCGCAGCCCCTCTGGGCCGTCTCAATCTGTTCTCCCAGATTGAGATTTGCCTGTTGCCCTTCAAGGAATTCTTTAATTCCTGCGGCGGTCACACGAGCTAAATGGCTTCCCTTGTAATCTTTCTTCGAGGAAAGAGTCAGAGCATCTTGTACCTGTCCTTTTTTCAATAGGTCAGCAAGTTTGGGAGCCACAGTCTTGGATTTGTTTTTGGCTTTGAAGAATACGACCTGTCTTTCGATAAAGAGATAGATTGACACAACGGACAGAAAGATCAGGAGGATAGCAACTGCTTTAGCAATAGCACCCATCTCTGCCCACATATCCAAAAGACCCATTTGCATCATTTTGAGAACCTCCTTTTTAAATGTCGAAAGCCATTTATTAGCTTTTCTTAGGATATATAATTTATTTTAACTTGAACGTTACGGTTACCGTGAAGATCACGCCTCTTGGCCGACCGTTGATAACCATGGGTTCATACACCCACTGGCGAACAGCATCTGTGGCTGCCTTATCGAGAAGCGGGATCGAGCGGAGAACATTTATCCGCTGCACACGCCCATAAATATCGGTGGTCGCTTCGATGATAACGACACCTTCCACTCTTGCCTGACGGGCAATCTCTGGATACAGAGGTTC
>RCNB010001573.1_pt1 | contig 14306 bp, 17 predicted proteins | sample 2041321 | NCBI WGS metagenome assembly RCNB01 (sample SAMN09708232, study PRJNA481090) | Marine sediment metagenome, whole genome shotgun sequencing project. | reverse complement strand
TGGCATAAATATTTTCTTTTTAACAGCTGATGCCTTTGGTGTACTACCTCCTGTTTCTAAGCTAACACCTGGACAAGCGGCTTATCACTTTATATCTGGATATACTGCTAAAGTTGCAGGTACAGAAGCTGGTATTACAGAACCAGTACCATCATTCTCTGCTTGTTTCGGAGAACCATTTATGCCATTACATCCAACGGTTTACGCTGAGATGTTAAGCAAAAAAATGCAAGATGCAGGTGTAAATGTATGGCTAATCAATACAGGCTGGAGCGGAGGTCCTTACGGAACCGGTTCTCGTATTAAGTTAAAATACACTCGAGCTATGATTACGGCAATTTTAAATGGAGATTTAGATAATACAGAATTTGAGCAACATCCAATTTTTGGATTATTTATGCCAAAAGATTGTCCTAATGTACCAACAGAGTTATTAGATCCAATAAACACTTGGTTACAAAAAGGTGCCTATGTCAGTAAAGCGATTCAACTAGCGCATTCATTTCACTTAAACTTTGAGAAGTTTGCTAGTGAAGCTTCTGATCAAATAATCGAAGGTGGGCCATTAATTGATGAACATCATCACTTAAACGACCACGTTTAATAATTCCATGACTAAAAAGAGCCCTTTTCAGGGCTCTTTTTTATTATTACTAGTGTTTATAAATTATGAAAATATTTATAGTCGCGTTAGTTATACTAACGTTTCACAACACCCTACTATCCCAAAACCCTTCAGAAGATTTCTTGGGCACTTGGTATACTTATGGTAGCAATCATCGTGTAAGCGAGCGTTTTAGTTTAACTCCTTACGCTGAATTTCGGTTTTACGAACCTTCTTCAAACTACAATTTGCTTTTTGTATCCTTAAGGGGTAATTACCATTTAAACGCAAATTCAAGCGTTGGTTTAGGCTATGCATTTCTAGATATTGATAACGTTTTTGAGTTTGACCATAGGCCTAATATAAAAGAGCATCGTATTCTAGAACAATATGTATACAAGCATAAATGGGGCAAAATTAAAATTATGCACCGAGGACGATTAGAGCATCGCTATTTAGATTTTAGAACTCGAACTGAGATCCAAAACAGATTGCGTTATCGAATAAGTTTTAAATACAGTTTTAACAAAACACTATATATGATGCTATCTGAAGAACCCTTTATTAATTTTCAAGATCAAGTTTTTCACGAAAACAGATTCTACTTAGGTCTTGGCGTGAATGTTTTAAAACATGCACAGCTAAGTATTGGTTATATGAAGCAAAATATTAGAAAGTTTAATTTAAATAGAATTCAGCTTGGCATCAGTTTTCAAACTGATCACAGAAAATCTAAAACTACTGCATCCCAGCTATAGCCTCATTGATATCACGTTTTAAATCTCTAGCTTCTTCAATTCCGACAGAAAAACGAATCAATTGATCATTAATTCCTATAGCATCACGCTCTTCTTGAGTCAATAAGGCATGTGATGTTAAATAAGGAGAAAGCATAGTACTTTCAATTCCCGCTAAACTCATCGATGATTTAATAAGTTTTAATTCTTTCTGAAATAAAAGCGCATCTAAATCATGGGATAATTCAAAAGAGAGCATGGCACCGAACCCACGCATTTGAGATTTGGCCAATTTATATTCTGGATGTGATTTTAAACCAGGATAATAAACCTTAGAAATTTTAGGATGTTTATCGAGCCACTTCGCCAATTTCATCGCATTTTTTGTTTGAGCCTTTACTCGTAAACCTAAGGTTTTCATGCTTCGCTCGAGCATCCAAACCGTCATGTCACTTAAGTTACCACCTAAATTCTTACCAACATTCCATATACGCTCTATATGTTCAGCTGAACTTGCTACAGCTCCTGCAGAAATATCACTGTGACCACCAAAATACTTCGTAGCAGAATGCATTACCATATCAATCCCTAAATCCATAGGGGTTTGATTAATAGGTGAAGCGAACGTATTATCAATAGAAGTTAAAATACTTTTAGACTTGCCTAACTTGGCAATAGCTTTAATATCTGTTATTGTCATTAAAGGATTAGATGGTGTTTCAATATGAATAAGCTTGGTGTTTGACTGAATAGCAGCTTCAAAATCTTCAACCTTGTAACCATTGGTGAATGTGTATTCTATACCATACTTCGGAAACTCTTCTTTAATAAAATTTACAGTTCCACCATACAATGTATTTTGCACAACCAAATGATCTCCATGTCTTAAAAATGCTAAAAACATTGTACTTATTGCTGCCATACCAGAACCAAAAATCATAGCAGTTTCCGTATGTTCTAATGCTGCTATTTTTTTTGAAAGAAATTCTTGATTAGGAGTATTAAAGTAGCGAGGATAACGTTTTACATCAACATCTAAAAACTCATATGACGTACTTAAATACATTGGTGATACTGCACCTTTAAATTGTTCGTCTTTCACTTCACCAACATGAGTGCATATCGTATTTAAACCTAGTTTTTTCTTAGACATAGTTATTTTTTTTTGCGGAAACTAAATTAAGACTTTAAGATGTAATGCGCCACTGAAATAAGAAAAAGTAATGTCCAAAGTAAAGTCCGCAACCAATTCTTAGTAACCAATTTTCCGCACACGTTTTCAATAGGCAATTTCTTATCTATACTTTGATGCAAGGGCACGAATATCAAAAACGTTTGTAACCATAGAATGGAAATAACAATACTACTTATTATTGTATACCAATTTTGAATATGCCAAAGTTGAAACCCAGCTAAAATTAATTGACCAAACATTAATGGCAAAACAATAAATGTAACTCTAGCTGTATAGCTTCTATGCCATTCATATAAATTTTCTTTTGAATAATACCCAAAACTGGGATAGATTATCAATTGGACAGCCCAAATAAGAATGACAAAACCAAAGTCTATTAATAAACGTGCTAAATCTAAGATCATGTTAATTTGATTTTCTAATTGCCCAAGCCCAAAGTATTAGCAAAGGATGCAACACAAATAAACGTACCCATGCAATCCAAGGTGCAACACAAAACGCACTTTCTACACATGAACCTATTTGGATAAAATAAACATGCGATGGAATAAATAGAATAAGTAATACTATAATACTTTTCACGGCTAACATTCTTGTTTTTGGTAAGATAACACCTATAGCAAAGCTAATTTCTAATAGTCCACTAGCATAATTTATCAAATTATGATAAGGTAAATAATTTGGAATTAAGTCTGAATAAAACTCAGGATTTATAAAATGATAACTACCTGCAAAGGCGTAGAATCCAATAAGTAATATACGAAGAAACTTTATCAAGATAGTTTCCATTTATAATCGGTATGCACTTTCTTTAGGATTAAAAAGAAAGGAATCCACCAAATAAAATCATTTGTAAAGAGTGTATAAATAAACTCAAACGGAACATCGCCTTTTAAATAATTGAAGATGAATCCAAGTGGCCCAAAAATCTTTCCTAAAAAACCAACGGCAACGATTGGCCAATGTTTCATAGGATTATAAGATGCCCACCAATAACCAAGCCCGTAGACACCAATAACCATTCCCATACCTTGCCAAACCATCGGATGATTAAGAGGCTCCATACCAACAAGATTAAAAAAATGATTAGGAAATAAAACAACCCAAGCTCCCCAAAAAATGTTATAAATTGCCGCTAATTTTAAGGTAAGATGCATTTTTCTTTTTCAAGTAAAGTTAAGAATCAGTAAGACTAAAAAAATTAGTCATTCCTACCTACCTTATTATAGGCGCGTATCATTATTATAGCCCAAAGTGCCACTAGAGTTATAACGATAACAGAGAACCATAATACAATATCATTTGCTACCATGGTCTACAAGTTTTAAGTAAATCATTACACCAAGCAAAGTCGGTGCCCAAAGGCCCACAAATATGCCATGAAGTTGATCTCCGGTTAGAAATAAGTATTCCGCAACAAGAATTATAACTGCACACAATCCTAGCATGAATAAGTTTGCAGTTCCTAATTTTTTGAAGTAATTCATTTAAAGGTTAGTTTAAAGCATCAAGTTAATAAAAATAATAATCCAACGCCTAAAATAACGTTAGAAAAAAGATTATTTCTTATAATGGAGTTTATATTTTCGATAAGCAAAAAATGCTAGAATAAATATTATAACCAAATATATAGCCACAGCTTGGAAACTTATAATCTGATCTCCGCTAGCATAAGCATGTAATCCAGACAAGTAAAAATTAACACCAAAATACGTCATTAAAATGCTACAAAAAGCCAATACAGACATTAAACTATAAAACCATATTCCTCGTAATCCTGGTACTAAACGCATATGTATTACAAAAGCATAAATCATAATACTAATAAGTGCCCAGGTTTCTTTAGGATCCCAGCCCCAATAACGTCCCCAACTTTCATTAGCCCACATACCACCTAAGAAGTTCCCTATGGTTAACATTACTAAACCAACAGTTAATGACATTTCATTGATTATGGTTAGCTCTTTGAGGTTTAATAACATTTTTTCTTTGTTCTTCTTATTGGTAAATGCCATCAATAATAGCGCAACGATTCCGAGCACCCACCCTAATGTAAATGGACCATAACTCGCAACAATCACAGCAACATGAATCATTAACCAATATCCCTGTAAAACAGGTTCTAAATTGGCAATTGAAGGATCCATCCAATTCCAATGGGCCACCATAAGAATAATAGACGTTACAAATGCCGTTGCAGCAATTGTTAAGTCACTTTTTCTACCAAATAGAAGTCCAAATAACATGGTTGCCCATGCGACATATATCATAGATTCATAAGCATCACTCCAAGGCGCATGACCAGATAAATACCAGCGAACAATTAAACCTCCAGTATGTATAAAAAATAAACCAACTATTATAACTTTAAAGACCTTGACACTCGTATTTATAGCCTTATTATGAGATTTAAAAATTTGAACGATTAATAGAATAAATAATAAGGCGCCGGCATACATATACCAACTAAATAATCGTTTAAAAATATCATATTTGTTGTAGAGAATTTCTGCTTTTATTTTTTCATCAGAAGGCATTATCACACCACCCAACTTTTGCTGTGTTCTCTTAAAATCTTCTAAAAGGCGATCAGCATTAGTGAAATCACCTGATTGCTTTGCATTATCTAAAGTCATTAAATAAAAATTGAAACCATTATTGATAAAGTTACCGTAAAGCGTATCTTTAATGGTTTCACGATAGCCTTCGTTTCTGTATTCAATAGAAGATATCCACTTATTATTTTCATCCTCAGGAACAGGGAAAATCTTCAAAGAGCGTCCTTCTAAGGCATCAGACAATAAACTTAAGCGTCCATAAGCTTCTTTAACCTCTTTTTGAAAACCATTTGGCACCTGAACTTTATAAGATTCCTCTAAATAAGGACCTAATTTATTTCGACCATCAGGTGTGAAAAAATCTAATAAGCTTACATGTTTTTGAGAATAGTCTACACCTATTATAGTTCTAATTGAATCGGCTTTTCTTGGTTTCAGGTAAATAATTGGGACATTATACCAAAGCATTGGGCTTTCTTGAATAGACAAAAATATTTGGGTCGCATTATAATCTTCATAAACATCACTCTTACTGAGCTTCCTCAACATTTCTGAAGCATACGTATGCACTGGCATCATTCTGCCACTGTAATCTTGTATAACCATTTCGGCAAACTTAGCAGCATGCGCTTTAGGTGTAATATTTTTGTTAAGAATAGAATCTACTTGCGATTTTAGTGGCTTCTCTGAATTATCGTGACCATCATCCGCTGAATGTTCTTGTGCAAAACCAGAAAAACTAACTAACATGGCAATTATTGCAACTAGTTTCGCTTTTTCCGCCTTTATTTTATTAAGTCGATTACGTATATCATCAAAACGGGTGTGCTTAGCGAATAGAATAGCCATTAAACCAAAATACAACAGCATATAACCTGCATACGTAATATAAGTTCCCCAACGATCATGGTTTACTGAGAGCACTGTTCCTTTCTCATCAGGATCAAAACTCGCCTGAAAAAAACGATACCCTTTATGATCTAGTATATGATTCATAAAAATATGGTAGTCGAAATCACCTTGTTCTTTATCAAGAACTGTTATTTTGCTTTCGTAAGATGAATACGCTTTTTCAGTGCCAGGATACTTTTCAGCAATAAAATCGTTTAGCTTAATTTGAAATGGTAATTCTTCTACTTTAGATCCATATTGAAAAGATATATCTAGTCCTCCAACCTGAATATCTTCAAAACCGTTATAGCTTCCTTTTCCGCCAAGAAGGTTTACAGCTTTAGTTTCGCCGTTAGCAGTAATGTTTAAAACAATCCCATCTTCGTCATTTTTTAGAAATACAGGCTTTTTAACGACATCGAATATTCCTTTTACAACTGGCTTAGGAAAGACCAACTGCATACTACCAATAATATATCGTGAACGTAGGACTAATGGCTGCAAACTATCTTTAACTAATTTTCCATTAAATCCAGTAGCCATAGTCATGTACTCACCTTCGTACGGTGATTGAATAAAAATACCATCTTCAGTATTTGTAATATTTATGGCTCCATCCTGATATTTATTTAGTGAAACTAAGATATTATGTAAATTAGATATTTCACCTTCTTTTAAAAAATGGTTATGCGGTCGCCCATCACTAGCTTCAACAATTTTGAGATAACTTTCCCCAGATTCATCAGGAATTATATCTTTTTCAGCTCCTTTAATAAATTTTGTGAGTTTAAAATTTACAGGAGTATTATCGTAATCAATAGTTTCATCAAAATCGTTATCTAACCGTGGTGAAAAATCGACTTCGCGCTGAAAGTTATACCGCTGTAGAACACCATCTACTTTATAATCACCAACGACATATGCAGTAATGTATGTTTTTTGTGATAAAAACTGACTTTCTGTTGCACCTTCTCTAATTGCCATCATGCCCTCATAACCAATATAGCGCGTAATAAATGCACCTAAAAGAATAAAAATAAACGCTAAATGCATTGTCAAAGTCGCCCACTTTTCTTTTTTGTGTAATCGGAATCTAAAAATATTACCAACAAAGTTGATTACAAAAAATACCATTATGGCCTCAAACCACCAAGCGTTATAAATTAGCTGTCTGGTATATGGCGTTGGAGAGGTCTCCATATTTCTATCTAGAATAGTTCCTGTTGCCATTGCAACGGCAAAAACAATAAATAAAAAAGCAGTAAGTCTTGTGGAGAATAGGAAGTTAGCGATTTTCTTTTGCATAGCTATAGGCTTGTTTTAAGCTCGTGCAAAGATAAGTCTTTTTAGTTATTTATATACCCCTTTTCAGGCTTCAAAAGATGTTAAATTTATTAGAATAAAAAATATGAGTTCTATACCTTGGCTTTAAGCAATTTGTTCTGCTCTTCCATTAAGTCTTTTAAATCTGATAATAATTGAATATCTTTTGGAGTAACAACTGTTTGATCCTTAGTATCTTGCGCTTTGTTTCGCAGTCTATTCATAAGTTTTACAACTATAAAAACTGTAAATCCAATAATTAAAAAATCAAATAACACTTCTATAAGTGCACCATAAGCTATAGCGACTTCGCTTGTTGAAATGACTCCTGAAGCATCAGTAACAGCCTCTCTCAATATCAACTTTCTATTTTGGAAGCTGACACTTTCAGACAATAATGATAATGGTGGCATTAATACCTGCTTAGTCAAAACATCGATAACTTTATTAAAGGATGCACCAATTATAATACCGATGGCCATATCCATCATATTGCCTTTAACAGCAAATTCTTTAAACTCATTTAATAATTTCATAGGTAATTGTATGTGTTAAAGTTGGCAAATATAATTACATACGAATCATTAAACTAAAAAGTAATCTCTAAGCTTTCTTTTTAATAAGATAAATTATTCCGAATAAAGGTCCTAATGCCAATACTGTATAAATATAAATTGAACTACTGCTGCTACTCAAAAAACTAAGAACTTGAATACTAATAATCGTAATCCCAAACCCTATACAATTAACAATAGTGAGTGCTGTTCCTTTTAATTGACCTGAAACATTTTGAGCCACAAGGGTAGAAAACATTGGAGAATCAGCAATAATAACCATTCCCCAGAACAAAAGAAAAGCCATAAACAGTTCTATCGAATCTGTCATAAATATGAATGGAGATAACAAACAGCAAAATCCAGATAAAACTAAAGCAGCTAAAGCTATTTGCTTTACTCCAAATTTCTGCGATAAATAACCACTAAGCGCACATGCTAATGCGCCACTACTAATAATTAAAAAAGAATATAAAGGAATATTTATACGTATATCTGAATGTAAACTCATGTAGGTTTGTAGCATTACAGGGACAAAGGCCCAAAATGCATAAAGCTCCCACATATGTCCAAAATAGCCGAATGCTGCAGATTTAAAGTCCTTGTTTTTAAACACATTTAGAAAAGCGGATAAATTTAAAGACGAACTCGCTTTTCTATAAGGGCCATTTGGCACTAATACGAGCATTAACAAACCACCAAATAAAGCTAAGCCAGATGTTATATAGACTATAATTTGCCAAGGAAAACCATTGGAGCTTCCTTTTAGCAAATGAGGAAATGCCGTTCCTAATACCAGTGCACCAACAAGAAAACCAAGTGACTTACCTAATCCTTCTTCAAAATAATCTGCTGCAATTTTCATTCCTACAGGATAAATTCCGGCAAGAAAAAAACCAGTACCGAAACGGAATACTAACAGGCTAAACATAGAATTAGAATTCCAAATAAGTCCTAGGTTAAAGACAGCGGCCAATAATGCACTTATAAAAAATACTTTGGAAGGAGAAAAACGGTCGGCAATTGTCAATGCAGCAAAAACTAAAGTTCCAGAAATAAATCCAAATTGTATGGCCGAAGTTAAATACCCAAGAGCACCTTCGCTTAGATTAAAACTTAAAACCAAATCATATAGTATGCTATTACCTGCAAACCATAATGAAGTGCAGCAAAACTGGGATACTACTATTATAATAAGAACTAGCTTAAGTCGCTGCATTATTGATTTTTTAATCGTTTTACTCACGACCTTGCTTCAAAAATCTTCAAATATAAAAACGTTCCCATTTTGCGAGCTCTACGTTTTGCATTTTCAGCATAATCACCTTCAAACAAAGCGTCTATAGTTTGAAACCATAAATTTAACCAAATACCAAAATGCAATTCTGTAATACTGTTATTATGTGCAGCATCTACTTTAACATGAGCCTCTAAAGGATTGCCATAATACTTTGTCTTTAAGAATAAACTCGATTCCCAAAATGTGGTAAGATGTTCTAAGTGCGCATCCCAATCTTTAATGGTTTCATTAAAAAAAGGACCTAATACTTCGTCTTTTCGTACTTTTTCGTAGAATTTAGATACCAAAAGGAATACATCTGCTCTATTACTGATGTCTTTTTTATTCATATCTATCAAAGTTATTCTTTTAATCCTAATCTTCTTATCCTAGAATAAGAAATCTTAGTATTTTTACGCTATGATATCAGTTGTATTAATTGGTGGTGGTAATGTTGCCACACATTTATATAAAGCTTTCTCTGAAGCTGAAACAATTTCAGTTGCACAATGGTATAATCGTACGCTTTCGTCAATTTCATCTTACGCAAATGAGGTTGACATGACAGATAATCTAAATGAATTAAAAGAAGCTGATATATACATCATGGCTGTTAGCGATGATAGTATTGCAAAATTATCACAAGATTTACCTTTTGAAAATAGATTAATTGCCCATACGTCTGGCAGTGTTTCCATGCACGATTTAGATAAAAAGAATAAGATTTCCGTATTTTATCCTTTACAAACGTTCTCTAAAGATAGTGATATAAATTTTTCTAAAATACCAATTTGTGTTGAAGTATACCAAAAACAAAACCTCCAACTATTAAAGGATTTAGCAATAGCAATTGGATGTAAATCTCATAAAATATCTACAGAGCAAAGGCAAACTATACATTTAGCAGCCGTTTTTATAAATAATTTCACCAATCAATTATATAGAATTGGACATGAAATTTGCGAATCTAATAATATAGAATTCGATATTATAAAACCTTTAATTTTAGAAACAGCAAAAAAGATTCAAGACATGTCACCATTTATGGCACAAACAGGTCCTGCAAAACGCAACGATAAGAAAACTATAAAACGACATTTAAAGCAGATAGAAAGCGAAGAGCACAAAGCAATCTATGAACTTCTTACAGCTTCAATAAAAAAGACCCATAGATACAATACAACTTCTATCAGTAGCCAGAAAAAACGAAATAAATAATGAACGACGATAAAAGTTACAAAGAATATTTAGCAGATATCAACACCTTTATTTTTGATGTTGATGGTGTTCTCACAGATGGTACAATTACAGTGACAACTGATGGAGAAATGTTACGCACTATGAATATTAAAGATGGTTTTGCCCTAAAAACCGCTATTGATGCTGGTTTTAATGTATGCATTATATCTGGAGGTTCTAACGAAGGTGTTCGTAAACGTTTAGCTGGATTGGGTATAAAAGACATCTTTTTAGGAGCTCATAATAAAACAGAGCAGCTTAATGAATACTTAAGCAAACACAATATCACCAAACCACAAGTGTTATATATGGGAGATGATATACCAGATTATCCTGTAATGAAATTAGTAGGTTTACCCTGCTGTCCTCAGGATGCTGTACCCGAAATAAAGTCAGTTTCTAAGTACATTTCACACAAGAATGGTGGAAAAGGTGCGGTTAGAGATGTTATAGAGCAGGTTCTTAAAGTACAAGGTAAGTGGAATGGTAATTTTAACGCTAAATACGATTAATTAATACATGTCAAAAAGAAGTAGACGACATAGCACAGGGTTCGGGTATATTGGCTTTGGCAATAGCCAAGCAACTTTTAATCAAAGGGCGTCAGCACCGTTTTCTAAATACAAAGAAAAACTAGACCATGAAGCGCATCTGCATTACGAAATGCATTTTTTGCACAAAGATTTAACTAAAGCCGATAAGCAAAAAATAAAAGATAAAATAAGAAAAGAAGAACGTAAACTTTTTTTTAGAACTGCCATTTTAAGTTTAATAGTTTTCATTGGTATTGCATACACAGCTTTCTACTTAATCAAACAAATACTGTCTCACTAAATCCAAACATGATTCACTTTTTTAAATTAATCCGTTGGAAAAACCTAATTATGATTGCCCTTGTGCAATACCTAATTAAATATGCCTTACTTCTACCCTTTTTCGAGTCACATGGTGTTTTCACTACGCTAAAGCCATTAGGTTTTGCGATATTAGTACTCGCTACGATTTTTATCGCAGCTGGAGGTTATATAATTAATGATATTTACGATGTTGAAACTGATACCGTCAACAAACCAGATCAATTAATAATCAACAAATATATTAGTGAAAAAAGTGCCTTGACACTGTTTATTATTATGAATGTATTTGGTGTTGGATTAGGTTACTATTTATCTAATGGCATTGGTAAATCCGGATTTTTCGTCATATTTATTATAGCGTCTGCACTGCTCTACATTTATTCATCTTATTTAAAACAAGTGTTACTTGTCGGTAATATTGTGGTTTCACTTGTAGTTTCTTTAAGTATTTTATTAGTTGGTGTTTTTGAATTATTACCAGCCCTAACAGACACTAATCGGGTTGTTCAAATTACCTTTTTTAAGATTATTCTAGACTATGCTATTTTCGCCTTTATGATTAATCTTGTGAGAGAATTAGTAAAAGATATTGAAGATATTGATGGTGATTATAAGGTAGACATGCGAACACTTCCCATTGTATTAGGTAGAGAACGTGCCAATAAAATCGTGTTTACGCTGTCCTTGATCCCTTTAGTCTCTGTTGTTTATTATGTGATTACCTATTTATATAAGCAACCATTAGTAGTTGGATACTTTTTGGTATTGGTTATCGCACCACTAATTTATATCAGCATTAAATTATTTAGTGCAGAACAAAAATCAAGTTACAAACATATAAGTCTAATGCTTAAATTAGTGATGCTTACTGGTATGTTTTCTTTGCTGCTTTACAAATTCATTTTACTAAATTAACACCAATATAATCTCAAAATATCGCATCTAATCATGTTTCTTTTTCACCCCATTTTCAATATAAAATAGAATCGTAGCATAGGCTATGGTTATATTTTTTATTTCATCTGAACAAAAAATAAATCAAATTCTTAATACAACATTTTAAAATTAAATTGGTGCAATATGCTAAAAGACAAACTCAAAAGTTTTAATATCATTCTAGCTTCTGCTTCACCTAGACGCCATGCGTTTTTTAAAACCATGGATTTAGATTTTGAAATTCGGCTAAAACCCGTTGATGAAATATATCCGAAACATCTAAGAAGTCATGAAATCACGGATTATTTAGCTGAACTGAAGGCTGCACCGTTTATTGAAAATCTTCATAATAAAGATATTCTAATTACAAGCGATACTATTGTATGGCTAGATGGTAAAGCCATTGAAAAACCAAAAGATGAGGACGATGCTTTTAGAATGATAAAAACTTTAAGTAATAAAACCCATGCGGTGGTCACTTCTATTTGTTTTACTTTGAAATCAGAACAAAAAACAGTCAATACCACAACAAAAGTGACCTTTAAAGCACTTACAGATGAGGAAATTTGGTATTATGTAAAGACATACAAACCGCTTGATAAAGCTGGAGCTTATGGTATCCAAGAATGGATTGGAGCCATTGGTATTACAAGTGTTGAAGGCTCATATAATAATGTCGTCGGCTTACCTACTCATTTGCTTTATGAAACGTTAAATACTATTGCTAAAGGTAATTAGAGCGGTAACTTTGTTTTATTCAATTTAAACATAATATGATTAAGGTTAATAAAACTAATACCATCTTTTTAATAGGAATTGCAATATTTTCTATTCTAAATTCCTGCAAAGAAAATAAAGCTGAAACCTCAGAAATTTTAGCTATTTCATCGCCTGAAACTGAAGTATTAACCCCCAAAACAATACTATCAAAAGAGTTTAATAACTATTGGTATAATGGAGAAGCCGAAATCACCTCTTATAAATTAGAACAAGCGCGTTATGGTGAAATGCGAGATGGTAAAGCTGTATTGGTATTTGTAACTGAAGATTTTTTACCAGAAATACAGGTGAAAGCAGATAATTATAGTGACAATAATACACCAATATTAAAGCTAAATGCTACTAAAAATTTCAACACAGGTATTTATCCGTATTCTATAATGCAAAGCACATTTTATCCTGTCGCTAACAATCAGCATGCTATTAAGATTTCGGCATCAGTACAAGAATGGTGTGGCCATGTTTACACGCAACTCAATAATCGTGAAACCTTTGATATCATGTCACATTCGTACTTTCAAAGTGAAGCAGATCAATCTTTCAAAATAGAAAAGACTTGGACGGAAAACGAACTTTGGACAAAGCTTCGCATTGATCCGAAAAGTCTTCCTATTGGTGAACTAGAAATCATTCCCTCAGTCGAATATACAAGATTAAGTCATAAAACTATTAAAGCCTATAATGCGATAGCAAGTTTAAAAAATGGAACTTATATAGTGTCTTATCCAGAACTAAACAGAACACTAAAGATTAATTTCAACGTTAGCTTCCCTTATGACATTTTAGGTTGGGAAGAAACTGCTGTTAGCGGCTATGGTGCCTCTGCGCAAACATTAACAACTAAAGCTACAAAACTAGAATCCATTAAATCTGCTTATTGGAGTAAGAATAGAAATTCAGACCAAGTGATGAGAGAAACTTTAAAATTGCAATAGTTATATCTTGTCATTCTTAAATGGTTTTAGAATTTAAAAAACTATAGAGCAATTCAACTTAGAACCCTATCTTTTTTAAGCCAAATAGGCCTAACATGAGTGAGTTCTATTCTGCCTATGAAGATGAAATTACAAATACAGTACCATATTCTTTAGGGAATTATGATTACCTTGTTTATTGGTATCTTATTTTATTTTAAATGCAAAAAATGGCTCTAACAAACACCAATAGTAACTATTCTTATCAACGTTAAACAAAACCCAAAACCAAGGTCATACGAAGCTAACTTTTATATATTTGGAAAGTAACTAACTAATAGCCACATGCACCAAATTAGACTTTGTCTTTTGCTTCTTTTAAGCAGTGTTTTTTTTATACAAGCGCAACAACCAAAAAAACTTAATTCATCAGAAATTT
>RCNB010001572.1_pt1 | contig 14307 bp, 11 predicted proteins | sample 2041321 | NCBI WGS metagenome assembly RCNB01 (sample SAMN09708232, study PRJNA481090) | Marine sediment metagenome, whole genome shotgun sequencing project. | reverse complement strand
CCCATTATTTTCTCGTAGAACTCCCCGGCCCTTGCTAGGTCTTTGTAGTAGAAGAAAGTCAGTAATCCGTCCACGCTTGGAGGCGTCATGGCATGAATATGAGTTAACCAAAATAAGAACTGTACTCGTGGCTTTTTTCTACACGGGCGCGTTCACGGGGACTGCACTCCCTATTTACCTTTAAAATAGGTCATGGACACGAAAACAGCCTCAATTTTGGAGAGGAGTCTAGACTAAAAACAAGTAGGGGTCAGCCCTCACCCAACAATTCCCACATTTTTTCCATGTTCCCCGTCGGTAAACTACACACAAACCCTGTGCAGACATAGATCATCGGGGAATCACCGGGCTTCATACCGGAGATATATCCGACTGAAGTCGCCAGCTCCGTTGAGTACCTGTGAATCACCGTGTTGGGTAGGTATCGCCTGTCTAGTTGAGAGATGATGTCCCTGATATCCTCCTTTTTACCCGAAACCACGACCTCTGTGCTTGGGCCGAAGGCGAAATCAAGCCCTGACAGCAGCATGGAGTAGGCGTGTGGTGCTCCTAGAACTGAGGAGGAGAAGAAACGTGACAGTTTAGCGGCCTCCTCCTCAAGTGAGGTGTTACCCGTTAGCCTTGAGAGCCTCATCATGTTCATGAACGCCACCGAGTTACCGCTGGGGATGGCGCCGTCGTACAGGTCCTTCCTCCTGGTCAGCAGCTCCTCAGACTCGCTTGACGTGAAGTAGAAGCCCCCCTCCGGGTCCGCGAACATGTCCATCATTACCTCGTTGATCCTCCGCGCCTCGTCTAGGAACCTCTTCTCGTGGGTCGCTTGGTACAGCTCGATGAGCCCCCAGACCATGAAGGCGTAATCGTCGAGGAATCCTCCGATTTGTGCCTCGCCCTCCCTGTACCTGTGGAGAAGCTCGTCGCCGTCCCACATGTTTCCCAGTAAGAACTCCGCCGATCTTACAGCTTCCTCGGCGTACTCCTTGACCTGGAACGCCCTAGCCGCCTTGCTCAATGCGGCTATCATCAACCCGTTCCAGTCGGTGAGTATCTTGTCATCCAGCAGCGGTCTTTCCCGCCTCTCCCTCTCTTCGAAGAGCCTGTTCTTAACCGCCTCCAAGTTAACCGGCGGGTCATCACCTGCAACATGCAGGATATTTGTCCCCGTCTTTTCCTTGGTAGCCTCATCAAGGTAATTGCCCCCCGGTTTGACCCCGAGGTAGACAAGCACATCCTGGTTCTCATCTCCTGCGATCCTTTGGAGCTCATCAACAGTCCATACGTAGAACTTGCCCTCCTCCCCCTCACTGTCCGCGTCCTCCGCGGAGTAGAAGCCGCCGTAAGTTGACGTTAGGTCCCGCAGGACATATGCGATGGTCTGTTCGGCGGTCTCCTTGTACTCCTCCTTTCCCGTTGCCTGGTATGCCTCGGTGTAGACCATCAGTAGCATTGCCTGGTCGTAGAGCATCTTCTCGAAATGGGGGACCAGCCACTCCCGGTCCGTACTGTACCTGTGGAAACCATACCCTACCTGATCAAAGATGCCCCCCCTTGACATTTTTTGCAGGGTGTTCTCGACCATTACCAGCGCTTGCTTTTTTCCGGTCCTCTTCCAGTACCGCAGCAGGAACAATAGGTTGTGGGGTGAGGGGAACTTAGGGGCATCGCCGAGTCCCCCGTACTCGTCGTCGTACCGGTCCTCAAGCAGCATGAACCCGGTGTCCAGAACACTCTCCGTGAGGTCCTCGCCCCCACCTGAACCTCCTGTGCTCAGGGACGATGCTACGTTGTCGCCGATACCCATCATCCGCTCCCTTTGGGTCTCCCAGTAGTTGGTTATCTGGGGAACCAGGTCAAGCATACCCACAACGTTGAACCTGTTCTCCTTGGGGATGTATGTTGCAGAGTAGAACGGCTTCCCGTCCGGCGTCATTATGATGGTCAGGGGCCAACCTCCTCCTCCAGTCAGCATCTGACTTACAGCCATATAGACGCCGTCGATGTCTGGTCGTTCCTCCCTGTCCACCTTGATGTTGATGAACGCCTCGTTCATGAGATCGGCTACCTCCTGGTCTGTGAAGCTCTCATGCTCCATGACATGGCACCAGTGGCAAGTTGAGTAGCCGATGCTCAGGAATATTGGCTTGTCCCTTCTCTTTGCCTCCTTGAATGCCTCATCGCCCCACGGATACCAGTTCACCGGGTTGTAGGCGTGCTGCAGCAGGTAGGGGCTCTTCTCATGGAACAGTCTGTTTGGGCTCGGTTGTGTCATCTCGGTTATTCCTTTGGACTATACTTGTTGTGGAAAGCGAACTCTTCCAGTGGCATCCGCTCGGGCCTGACGTTCTCTCTCGCCGCCTGTCCCTCATTAAGGCTCGGGTGAATCTCTTCCATCTTCTTACCCACGATTACCAGTGTCAACAACGTGTTCCCGTCAGGGATTCCCAGTATCTCCCTGACCAACTTAGGCTTGAATCCCGCTATGGGGTGAGCCACCAAACCCAGCTCCGTTGCCCTGAGGATCATGGTTGCCGTCGCCATGCCGAGGTCGAACTGGTGGTAAATCCTGCTCCTGATGACGCAGTCGTCCTCCTCCTTGCTGAACACGGCGATTATCATGGAGCCCTGGTGTGCCCACAGGTTTCCCCTTGACAGCGCCGTGAACATCTCCTCCAGTTTCTCCCTCTCATAGACGAAAACGTACCTCCAGGGCTGTTTGTTGTTGCACGACGCAGCCAGTTGGGCATGTCTGGCAAGGTCCTCGACAATTTCCGGGGTGATCTCCACCGGTTCGAGGGACCTGTACGCCCTCCTTGCGTGTATAGCATCCGTAACGTTCATTGTTGGAGTTCCTCCAGCTTCGCCATGACCGCGTCCACGTGTCCCTTGACCCTGACCTTCGGCCAAATATACGCTATATATCCGTCGGGGTCGATGATGAACGTGCTCCTCACCACGCCCATGTACTCCCTGCCGTACATCTTCTTGAGCTGCCAAGCTCCATACTCCTGCAGCGTCTCCTTGTCATTATCGCTGAGTAGGTTGATGGTGAGTCCATGCTTTTCCCTGAAGTTGGTGTGGCTCCTGAGGCTGTCGGGGCTCGCAGCCAGTATCACAGCGTTCTTCTCCTTGAACTCTTTCTCCGCTGCCGTGAACTCAAGGGCCTCCATTGTGCACCCTGACGTGTTGTCCTTAGGGTAGAAGTAGAGTATCACCCATTTTCCCCTCTGATTCGCGAGGCATATCTCTCCCCTCCCGGGGTCGGGGAGGCAGAAATCTGGGGCTGGGGTCCCTATTTTTAATTCGGTCATATGTTTCACCAGAATATAATTGAAAAAGGAGTTGCATTATTTAAACCGTTTAGGGCTCCCGCAGGTTGAAGAAAGCCCGCTGGACAACCTCGGATAACGCCGGGTGGATGTGCATCGCGTCGGTGATGGGGTGCACTGTTCCGTCGCCAGCGTTCATCACAGTGATGATCTCCTGTATCAGGATCGGCGCAAATGGCCCTATGATGCTCGCTCCGAGGACCTTGTAGTCTTCACTGGCTAGGATCACCTTGACGTAGCCGTCCTCCTCGGCCATCGCGGCTCCCTTGGCGGTGTCGCTGTAGTTGTACTCCCCTATGAGGTAACTGATTCCTTGAGCCTCCACCTCGGCCTCCGTGAGCCCAACTGCGGCTACTTGGGGCCAGCTGAAAGCCGCGTAGGGAACTAGGTCGTAGTTCATTGGGTGGGAGTGACCGTGGCTATAGTTCTGCCAGACTATCCTTGCCTCGGCGTTGGCGACGTGCTTGTACATATCCCTGCCAATGGCGTCGCCGAAGGCGATTATGTTCTCCTTTGAGGTCTTGTACTCTTCATCCACGATGATATAGCCCCGTTTGTCCACATCGACTCCAGTTTTCTCCACCTTCAAGAGGTCGGCGTTGCTCTTCCTACCCGCCGCGATGAATATCGTCTCTACCTCGTACTCCTTCTCTTTCCCATCCTTGGTTCTGGCCTTGACGAGGAGGCCTTCACCCTTCCGTTGAACCTCCTTGACCTCGATGTTTGTCTCGATGTGCATCCTCTGCCTCATTGACGTGATGAGAATCTCCGATACCTCCGGCTCCCCGTTCTTGATAAGGCGCGGGCTCCTGCTGAGGAGTGACACGTTCACCCCCATGCTTGAGAAAAAGTGAGCCATCTCGACGGCGATCAACCCGCCTCCAACGATAGCCATGCTCTCGGGTCTTTCCGTCATTTCCCAGACGTTATCGTTGGTGATGTAATCGACATCCTTGATGCCCTTTATGGGTGGGACCAGGGGCCTTGCACCGCTCACAAGGAAGATTGTGTCCGCCTTGATTACCTCGTCGCCCACCTTCATGGTGTAATCGTCGATGAACTCTCCCTGTACGGGGTAGAAGCTGAGTCCCTCCACGTGGTTGATGGCGTCCTCCATGGGGTGCCTGTCATGCTCCACGAACTCCTTTGTACGCCTCATGATGAAAGGAAAATCGATCTCATCGATGGTTACCTTAATACCCAGCTGCTCCGCGTGTTTGATCTGGTTCACCATGTCCGCTGGGTAAATCACCATCTTGGAGGGGATGCACCCCACGTTGAGGCATGTTCCCCCAAGCTTTCCCATCTCGACGAGCGCAACGGTTTTCCCGTTGTTGACCGCGGCGTCCGCGATCATCATGCCGCTTCCGCTTCCCACCACTAGAACATCAAAATGCTTCATGTCTAATTGAAGAGAAGGGGCAGATAAAAAGTGGGGGTTTACTCAAGCTCGGCGATGCCGTACTTGCTGTTATAGTCTAACCAAAGCTTACGCATTTCGTCATCCAAGCCGTCCTTGATGAGTCCGTAGATGGTCTTGATGTTCTGGATGCTATGGACGTTGAGGTTCAACTCCTTCTCCAGGTACTCCACCGCGCCCAAGTCCTCGATGTTCTCTGTGTCACCCAACCTCTCCTGACGGTCAACGGCTATCACCAGGCCAACAACCTCATGGTCACCAAGAAGCCTCAGCTTCTCTATGGTCTCCACCTTGGTTATTCCCGTGGTGATGGTGTCATCCACGACGAGGATACGCTGACCCGGCTTGAAGTAGCTGGCACCAACCAACACCCTGTCAGAGCTGAGGTCGCCGTAATCCTTTGCCTCCTTCCTGTCGTACATGTACCTGATGTCCATCCCGTACAGCTCGTTGAGTCCCTCCGTTGTGAGTGCCGCTAGGCTGATTCCCTTGTAGCTGGGCCCGAACACGTAATCGAACTCGGGGATCTCACCTATTTCTATTAGGAACGCGATGTAGCTGGCGAACGCCCACTTGACCTTGGCGAGGCTCTCGCCGTCCGTTAGGGCTCCCAGGTTCACGAAGTATGGGCTTGGTCTGCCGCTCTTCAACATGAAGGGCTGGTCTGGGCTAGGGGGGAACCTGAGGGCTCCGCCCTTTAACAGCACATCTAAGAAGACCTGCTCGATCTTCTCCTTTGACACGAGCCCACGGCGCTCGATCCTGAACTCCTCGTTCAGGATGCTGTCCCTGAGGGTGCCGTAGTACGTGATGCTCCCGCAGTAGGTGCAGTGGAGTTTTGTCTCCTCAAGGAGCTCGCCCCCCTCAACCTTGAACTTGGTCTGTGGGGCGCCGTACTTCTGGTTCGTCGGGCACAACGTGTTGGGGCAGTGGAATACCGCCTCGATCTCCTCGGGTAGCTCGATGACACGCTTTTCCTTTACCTCCCAGTCCTCGATGATGTTTAGGGTGCTGTTGGGGGCCACGAATGCGATGATATCGATCTCGCTGGATGTGAGATACGTTCCCTCTATCTTGATGAGGTCCTTCGCCCCCATGCTGCCGCTATCGACGTTCTGGGCTGTCATGGTTTTTGCGTCGCTTGGTAGCTTGAGAAGTTTGAGAACCTGGAACGCCTTCCCCGCGGGGATGTGGTCGATGACTATCCCGTTCTCAATCTTGCTTACCAGCAGTTGCCTATTAGACAAATAGTTTCCCGCATCAATCCGTGCAACCAGATTGAAAAGTCTTCCTAGTAAAAAGAAAAAAAAGAAAAGTTATGGATCCCGGTGGACCTGACGCACGTATCGAGAAAAAACTCGGGGCTCCTGATTAACGATGCTGAAAATGATCTGTAATCTTAGGTTACAGTATTTTAAAATAAAAAAGGTGAGAATATTATGGCTTGATTCCCAAATGGTACATATCAGCCTCTGCGGCGATGTACCCGAATCCACCCCAACCCTCAAGGGCAAGGATCTCCCTGAAGACCGAGACCGCCTTGTCATTCTCGCCGTTGTAGTTGTACCAGTTTGCCACCCCGTAGCCGATGGTTACAAGACCTAAAGCTCCCAGGTCCCTAGCCTTTCCCATCAGCTCATCGACTGGCATCTCTCCCCTGTACATCATCATGCAGTTGTGGTAGTGCTGGTTCTCAATGATGTCCATATCCCAGCCGAAGTTCTCCAGTAGTTTCTCAGCCCTGGTGTCCCTTCCCAGCCTCCTCAGGGTCATGTAGTACCAGTGCCCCGTGGCGATGGACTTGTCATCGATCTCGGATGCCTCCCAGCACTTTTTGTACGCGTACAACGCCTTATCCATCTCTCCAAGGCAGTAGTAGGCAAGCCCCAAGTGGTACCAGATGTTGAAATGGAGGCTGCTGACGGGTACTCCCCTATCGTTGGGCATCCCGTCCGGCTCGATCTCGTCCTCCGTGCCCCTGATGAGCTCGGCGGCCTTCTCGAAATCGTTAACCGCCCTGTCGAGGTACCTGAGGGTTATGAACCTGTGGCCCCTGTGCCTGTACATCCTGGGATCATTCGGGTGTTTCTCGATTCCCATGCTGAAGATGGCGATGGCCTTCCTGAAATCGCCTATATAGGCCGTTCTCCTGCCCATCCAGATGATGTTATCCGCGTCGTCCGGGTCCTTTTCATAATCAGCCAGCGCCTCGTCGTAGAGCTTCATCTGGGTCTGGAGGGTCTCGGGTCTAAGAAGGGTCTTGTTCAATGGGTCACCGAAAAGACTGAAAGTCTCTGGTTCCCCAGGTAGTTCCGCTGTCATTTTACCTCTGATACCTGTCTAGCCGCTTAAACTTTGTCAACGTATATGTAACTTCTTTAAGTTGGCTGGGCTTCATATGGTTTAACGGGAGTTTTAATAAATGGAGAAGATTACGGGCAACAGATCGCAGGTTATACTCACACTCATAGTTATCGTTATGATCGCTGCCCTTGCATCAATATACTTCTGGGAGCCTGAGACCGAAAACGGCTTCATCCCCTCCACAAAGGGAACCATCGGGGTTATCGAGGTCTACGGGGTTCTCGATGATACAAACTACGCTTATCTTCTATCCCAGGCGGTTCAAGAGGCCATCAACGATGATGATGTCAAGGCAATAGTCCTTGAGATCGATAGCCCCGGAGGGTCCGCGTATCTCACGGAGCAGGTGTACTTGGATATAATCGAGTTGAAATCTGAGAAACCCGTCGTCGCGTTCACCTCCATGGCGTTGAGCGGCGGATACTACATCGCGGTTGCAGCCGATCACATCTTCGCTCTTCCGTCCAGCATGGTGGGAAACGTGGGCGTAATAGGCTCAGGCCCTGGCTGGATAGTGCCCAGCGAGGTCACCCTTGAGACAGGACCCCACAAGATTACGGGCTTCAGCCCAGAGCTTTTCCCCTTCAACCTGACCAATGTCCTAGCGAACTTCGCGGACGCTGTTGAGAAGGGCCGCAGCGGGAAGCTCACTATCCCCATGGACGATGTGGTGAAGGGGTCCATTTGGATGGGAAGCGAGGCAATCAACAACGGTATCATCGACGAGATCGGGTCCGTGCAAACCGCCATAAGTTACGCGGCGTCCATTGCGGGCCTCGATGAATGGGACGTGGACTCCTTACTGTTCCGCGTTACCAACGAGACAGTCTCCACCGAGTTTAGGTACCCGACGATTGAGGAGCTAAACGAGAGGAACCCACCACCTGCGCTCTACTACCTTTACATGCCGGGCGATATCTACATGGAGATCCAGGTTCCTGACACAATCAACGTCACCGCCTCAAACGGCCACGTCGGCGACATCATCGTGGACCTCAGTCACGACAACGTGATATCTCCGTGGATCCTGGACGCGCTAGCCGAGGAACTCGTCGGTGAAGGCCTGTATATGGGCTACAGCGATGACTGGCAGCAGATCGAAAACGTTCTAAACAATACGAAGGCACTGGTGATAGCTTCTCCTAGAGAATTCTACAGCAACGAAGAGTATATCGCCATCAATGAGTGGGTAAATGAAGGAGGCGTGCTCATATTCCTTGGAGATGCAAGCACAACCTTCCTAGACCCCTCTGTGTTGCAGGCTCCTTTGAACAGTCTAAGCGACCACTGGGGCATCCACTACTCCAACGGTTACCTTTACGACGTTGAGGAGAACTACGGCTTCTATAGGAACCTCATCTTAAAGGATATCAGGGACAGCATTCTCTCCGAGGGAGTAGATGAACTGGTGTTCTACACCACCGGCGCCATCTTTTCACGGGGAAAAGGCGTTGTCAAGACCTCCCGTGATGCCTTCAACTCCGTGTCGGAGAGGGGTGATACATACAGCGTCGTAGCGGCGAACACAAACAACTGCACGGTGATAGCGTTCGGTGACACGACCTGGCTCATGAAGCCATACATCAACGCGGCTGACAACAGGATTCTACTAGAAAACCTTGTTGAGGCAATAGCCTCGGTGGATTAGGCGGATAGCTCCAGGGCTAGAGCCAACCACACCTTCGTCATCTTGACTAGGCTGTCGATGTACACGAACTCATCTGGGCCGTGGGCGTATTTTCCTATTGGACCGAACCCTACGGTCTGCATTCCTGCCTGTCTGTACAGCCTGCCATCAGTGCTTCCAGCCCATGTAACGTACAGCTCTGGCTCCTTTCTTAGCGCCGCCGGGACCGCCTTCATGAATGCCTTGCCCAGCTCCGAGTCCGGTGAAGTGAAGTTTGCCGGGGTATACTTCCAGTTCCCCTCCTCGTCCTTGTCGGCAACGATCTCCCAGCTCCAGTTAGGGTCCCCCTCCCCCGCCTTGTCAAGGTCTGCCGTGACCTCAGCCACCACATCGTCGGCGGTCTCACCTATGATGAGCCTCCTGTCCACAGTGATGGTGCACTCGGCGGGGACCTGGTTACTGACTGTGCCCGCCTCGATCAAGTTGACGCTCTGCATGGGGTGACCGATCCATTCATGGAACTTGTCCACGTGGTGTTCCAGAGCAAGAACTCCTTTACTGGCTTTTGCGATGGCGTTTATCCCCGTGGTCCTTGAAGCTGCCGTGTGAGCCGCCCTGCCATAGAACTTTACCTTGAACCCGAACATGCCCCTCTCGGCAACCCTCACCTGGAGGTTGCTCTGCTCTCCGATGATGACGTAATCAGGTCTCCTGAGCTCACCAGCGATGATCTTGTCTACCAGAATCTTGCTGCCTTCCGCGCCCCCCCTCTCCTCGTCGGGAACAAGGTGGACGCCCACGCTGATGGGCAGGTCAAGTTTTTTCACTATCTCGAGCAGGTGAATCATCACCGCGCACGAAGCCTTCATGTCCGACGAGCCTCTCCCGTAGAGCTTCCCGTCCTCAACCACTGGGTTCCAGGGGTCCTTGGACCATGCATCAGGTTTTGCGATGGGCACGACGTCCAGGTGACCGTTGAAGATGATCTGCTTCTCCGCCCCAGGGTTAAGGCAAGCGTATATGATGGGCCGCTCCTCGCTCCCATGAACCTCGACGTGGACCCCTATTTCCTGGAGCAGTTTTTTACTGTACTCCATCACCGCTTTCTCGTTCCCCGAGATGCTTGGGATCGTGATCACGTCGGACGCCAGCTTGATTATCCTCTTCTCATCGACCAGCTTCAGCGCCTCTTCTAGATTGAAAGTCAATTTAAATCAGAAAGAAATGTGTCTCGCGACTATAATTCAATGATGGTGTCGTCGCTGAACTTTTTGAAGCTGGCCTGCTTCCTTTCCCGGGACGCCCTGCGCTTGACGCCGTCACCCATGGCCCACTTCGAGAGGAGGTTCCTCTGCTGGTAGTACCTGCGGTCAAAAAGGTAGTAGTGGCACCAGTCGTCCTTGCTCCTGATCCCCCTGCCTAGGCTCTGGTTGGCCGCCCTGAACGCGTCCATGGTGTACCATTTGTTGCCAAGCCCCCTCTTCTCCCTGTCGAAGTACTGGATCTGGGCCTTCACCAGGGGGTCACCGTAGTTAGCGTAAGGAACACCAACGAGGAATATGCCTCGGGCTTGGTCACCCGGAAAGTTGCTTCCCTCGCTGTTCCTTCCCCTGAATACGCAGCATAGTACGGCTCCTCCTGAGACCGCTGCCATCTTGTATGTACTGACGATGTCCCTGTTCTGGCGTGCATCCCTTCCCTCGCGGAAAAAGCGCTTTCCGCCAAGGTAGGTGAGCCCGTTTCTGGTCTTGATGATGCCCTGTTTTGTCCACCTCTCGATGCAGCGGCCCATGTAGGCGCGCTGGGTGAAGAAGATCAGTGCCCCGCTCTTCACGTTCTTGAGGTCCGCTTCCAGTGCCCTGCCAATCTTGGAGGACATCTGGTCCGTGCGCTCCTTGTAGGCGGTGCTGACCCCCGTGTCTATGGTCATCTTGATCTTGTCGGATTTCTGGATGGGGTCGTAAACCTTCTGCTGGGCATTTTGTTGCCCAATGATCTCGGCGAATGTAGCGATGGGACTCAAGGTGCCGCTCATGATGAGCACGCCGTCCGCCAGCTGAACGATGGGCTCAACGGCGAGGCTCGGGTCCAGGCACCTGTACTCGATGACGGGGGCCCCGAAGTAGTTCTTTGTGTACAGCCCCACGTACTTGTTTTTCTGGCTCGTCTGGATGAGCTCAAAGTACTCTAGAACCCCGTTCAAGTAGCTAATCGGGGGGTTTCCGCCCTGCAGCTTCTTGGCCCTGATGGACTCCACCAGTTGAGCGTGTCCCTCGATGAAGGTGTCGATGCCCACCTTGAGGGCCTTCTCAAAGTCCTCCTCCAGCTTCCTCGGCTGCACAAGCTTCGGCTTGTCGCTGGTGGTTCTCAGGAGGTGCTCTCCGAGCCTGTTGAGGTACCGCGGAGACTTGCCTATAAGCTTCATCTCCTCGATTGCGGCGCTCAGGTTTCTCTCGGTAAGGGTATCACTGAGAATATCTTGACCCACCTGGTCGATGTTGTGGCCCTCGTCTAGGATGAGTATCTTCTTTTCAAGGTCCAACCCCGTCATCATCCTGATCCTGGGGTTGAAAATATACGGGTAAGGCGCGACAATTACCTTGGCCTCTTTCGCCATCCTCCTCGCCAGGAAATACGGGCATATCTTACGCTTTTTACCCTCATCCACCAGCTCCTTCCTTCCCAAGATCGCGGGCAGCCTGCTTGGAGCCTGGTCGATCTCGTGGGTATATGGACATTCCCCGCTCTTCCTGAGGACATGACACATCTCCGTCGCCTCGTTGCTGGGCAGCTCCCTGCAGTCTTGGTTAATGCACAGGAAACCCCTGCTTGCCAGGTTGACCGCGGTGTACTTTTTCCCCGATTTCTTGTTGATTGTCTCAAGCTCAAGCAGGACCTGTCGCACTTGCTCATGGGTTCTCGTCGCGTATACGATCTGTTTCCCGGTGGGGAGTAGGCAGCTGAGGCTGCCGATGGTCTTACCGAACCCGTTGCACGCCTCTGCTATGAGCACCCCACCCTTCGTCACGGTGTTGATTACGTCCTCTATGAACTCGATCTGCGGCTGGTACGGCTCATAAGGAAACAGGTCCCGCCACGTTCCCTTGTTTTCCCCCGCTTCCACCGAGAGGAGGGTATCGCATTCCTTGCAGAACTTGTCCTTCTCGTACTCCTCTATTGTGTACTTTCGGTCGCATTTCGGGCACACGATGGAGGCGGGCATTGCAGTACCCTATTAAGGAGACCTCTTTTAAACACCTTGATAATCCGTTTCGGACCGTACTCAGGGACAGTGGCAGAACTAGTCCACTGTCAGACTGTTCTTGAGGGCCTTCCCGAGCCTCATGATGTTCACCTTTATGTTGTGGACGGATATGTTCCTCCAGTTAATCGCCGTCAATCCGTTGGGCTCTATCGCGAGTATCACGAAGAGGAACAGGATGGGGATCAATCCCTCGTAAGAGCCCATGTTCACGCTGATCTTGGACATCAGAACCCATGTGATTGCCTTCTTCGAAACCCCAGTCAATACGCCGCCAATGATGGCTCCCCTGATGCTGTTGAGTCCGCCCAAGACGCTTCCCGCCATCACGCTGATTAGAAGAGTGTCACCGAAATCGACGCTCGTGGTCAGCCACATTGGGATGATCGAGCCCGCGAGGCCTGCCAGTGAGCCAGAGATAAACCAGGACGCGATGTGTACCATGGGCACGTTGACGCCCAGGCTCATGGATAGATGCTCGTTCTCGGCTGTGGCCTTCATGGCGATGCCGTGTTTGGAGTATTTCAGGAAACCCCCCAGTATGATTACCAGGAATAGTACCGTCAAAGGCGCCACTATTCCAACACCTTGGATGCCGTTCCACCTGAAATCAGAGCTGTAGAGGACGAAACCATTGCTCTGGTAGATGGTACTCCTCAGAATCCAGTAGCTGAAGATGGCCAAGCACTGTACGATGATCCGGCTGACGATGTAGAAAGTGAACGTGAGAGTGATGTCGTTGAAGAGCCTCTCATTGAGTTTCTTTACTATGATCAGGTACAATGCCACGCCCACGAGGCCTCCGATCAGCATGGATACCGGCCAGGTGTAGTACGGATTCCACCCGTAGAACTTGACAAGGTAGTACGTGACGGCCGTCCCTATGCTGGCGAAGCTCGTGTGGGCGAAATTGGGGAACTTTTCCATCATGTAAGTGAAAGTGAACCCAATGCACAGTATGACTAGCAAGCTGACATTCACAATTGTACTGATGTATAGCCCTAAACTCACAGCATCCACGAAGTTACGGCAGGATATAAGAACAGATGTATATTCATAATGAAAAAAAGGTGCCCAAGGACTTGCTCAGACCCCTAAACTCATATCGAACAATAAACAGGCCCGCCCAGATCAGGGCGAGGCTCTACATGTGGACCGAACTCCTCCTTGATGCGAGTTTCAGTCCCGCCAAGGAGTGATTAGGCTCCAGAGGCCCACTCTATCATGTTCTTCCAGAGCAAGCCGTAGCCGTCCCACTCAGCGAACTCACTGGGGCACCAATGTGGCCCGATATCCGTCATGTAGGCTATGCACCTGCCCTTCCCGTGACCCCCGACCACGAGGAGGGGGTCATCATCGACAACTGCCAGTGTCTGCGCCATTTCCTTCGCCTCAACCAACTGGTAACCCAGCAGGTGCGGCCACCTCTCGGGGAAGCCCTCTGTTATCATATGCTCCATGGTTTTTCTGGGTTTGACTCCCTCGGGCCTCTCGCATCGGTCGTCGGACGCCATCATTTTCACCGGTAGCACGTCGGCTATCGGTGTTCTTTGGTACATGGCTGCCCCGTTGATGCCCTGGAAGCTCATGTAGCCTCCCGCCATAATCAGGCCGCCACCTCTTTCGACGTATTCCTTTATGGTCTTGAGCCTGTTTGGTGTTCTCTCTCCGTGGAGCCACGTCTTGGGGTGGAGGAGGAAGCTGTCTGCCCCGATGTCGCTGAGGATGATGACATCGTAATTTAGTTCGTCGACGGTGAACGGGAAATCGTTTGCGGCCTCATGTGCGGGCATGTGGGTCAACTCGATCCCATGTCTGTCCATGGCCTCGCTGAACCACTTGAGCCCCGTCTCGTAGACCCCGCTCACAAAGTGGTTGAAGCCCTTGTAGTGGGTGCTGACGCTGACCCAGCTCTCGCCCACCAGTAACACTCGCGTCATGAGTTTGATGATGTTTCAAGGCTTTTCAGGGCTTTGATTCGCTGGGTTTATCTGGGGGTTCTCCTCGTAACTTGATTGGTGAGCTGGGGGGCGGCTTTCGGGCGCAAGTCTGAGGAAACTCCATCCACCGTGCAGGACTGCGATGACGTGAGTCATAGGGGGAGACCCCTGGCAACGGACAGAAACGATACCTCCCGCGGCATGCGATGATTCCTTGGAGGATGAGGTCGCCGCTGGGCCTGGGTGAGACGACTGACCCGCAGGGTGCAAGGGCGAATAGGCGTCGATACCCGCCTGCAAGGGGACGCGGGTAGCCCGCATAGCTAAATGCCGCCTAATACAGGAGATGGGTTACACCCAGCACACCA
>RCNB010001571.1_pt1 | contig 14311 bp, 14 predicted proteins | sample 2041321 | NCBI WGS metagenome assembly RCNB01 (sample SAMN09708232, study PRJNA481090) | Marine sediment metagenome, whole genome shotgun sequencing project. | reverse complement strand
CGGCACGCTAATGTCGGCAGATGCATCCATCGCCAGCAAAACCGATATCCAGCTGAATTGGCTGGCGTCAGTTTCCGGGTGGGTGAAATTCATCTTCATGGATATCAGGCCCTGGGGTAAGGAGATGTCCAACTGCTCGACGTGCAGCGAGACACCTGCGGCCAACAAGCGCTGCGCGTTGGTTTCGACCTCCGCGAGGTTGGCCTCAGACATTGCCCCGTCCTGCATGCTTTCCGCGGCCCGCTTTATGTTGCCGATGGCGCGACCATCCGCATTCTCGATGCGAATATCAGCGGCGATGCCGGCGTTGCCCAGCTCGGCGAACGGCGCGTTTTTGAGCAGCACGGTCATGCGCGCGTCGAGTCGATCTCCATCAATGCGCGACGTTGAGGTAAACGTCAACGGACCGATGACCTCGCCGGGGATGTTTGATCCATAGTCGATCGACTCGAAAGAGAAATTTGCCGGGCCGGCACGAAAGCCATAGAGCGTCGGGGTTTGCTTACCGGAAAATTCGATGTTTCTGATTTCCACTGTTTCCTGCATAGAGTCGACGGCGAGGGACTCGACGCTGCCGTCAAAACCAACCGCGCCCGAAGAAGGGTTGGTCGTCACGAGAATTTCTGTTGCGCCCCAAAAGCCAATGGCATCGTCTTGCTTGATAGAGCCGGCCGCGAGAACGAAGTTTGATTGCATCTCGCCCCTAAGGCCTACCGTGCTGTAGATGATGCCTGGCAAGTCCAGAACCTCGCCATCAGCCGTTTCGAGGCTGAGAGAGGAGACCGCACTTCCGAGGCCGGGCATTAGCGTGCCCTTGTCGCGAGACAGAGAGGCGACCGGAATCAAGCCGTGATCAAGATGGGTATCGATGATCAGCGCGGGAATCTCTCCGCCATTCTCTGTGTCGGCATATGCCTGCAGTATGTCGCGCAAGCCGCCGCCTTTAAGTTCGACCCGATGTTGCCCCTCCGATGAAAACCAACCGCGATCGTAGCCTTGCGAGGTGACAACCAGCTCCTGGCTTTCTTGTGCGGCCCAGTCGAGGTTCTCTTCCATGGATCGTTCGGCGAGGCGACCAACGATGCCGGGCGAGATCATTACGATGAGGGCAAGAGCGATAAGGAGCGCGACAAAACTTTTTTTCACGGTGAGTTCCCGGTTACGGCCTGCAGATCGCGTGATGCTAGCATGCGATCCGGGCTAGAATTAAGCGGCTGTTGTCACTACCATAGCGGCCGGGAATGATCCCACGCAGTCGGCCACGGCCCGGAACAAATTGAAAATTATCGTGAATACCAAGATGAAAATAACCGTCTCCGCTGCGATGCTATGCATCAGCGGCGTTTTTTCTGCCCAGACAGCGCTCGCTGAGGGTGATGTCGAGCGCGGCGCAGCGCTGGGTTACACCTGCCTCGGTTGCCACGGCATCGAGGGTTACCGCAATGCCTATCCTTCCTATCGTGTGCCAAAGCTCGGTGGCCAGAAAGCGGCCTACCTCGTTATCGCAATACGCGGTTATCGCGATGGCACGCGTGGGCATCCAACGATGGCGGCCCAGGCCTCCAGCATGTCGGACCAGGACGTTGACGATGTCGCCGCCTACCTGGCAAGCATTGGCAAGGACACAGTTGCCAGCGGTGGTTCAAAGGCCGCCGGTATAGAAGAAATCGCGACCTGCGCTGCCTGCCACGGGCAAAATGGCATTAGTTTGTCGCCAACATGGCCAACGCTTGCGGGGCAACATGAAGATTATCTCCTGCATGCGCTGATGCAGTACCGCGATGGTGCGCGCAAGGATCCGATCATGATGCCTTTGGCCGCAGCCCTGTCCGAGGATGACGTAAAGCTCGTCGCGCGCTATTTCTCGCGACTCGACGGATTGGAAACAACCAAGGCCGAGTAATTGCCGCACACGGCAGGGACACAGACAATGGCGGGCCAACGAGCGCAGACAACGGTTCTTAACGACGGCATCGTCGCCATTGATACGGAGTACACGCGTTCGTTACACGACGCGAGCCACCTGATCGTCGAAAAGGGTCGCGCGGCGTACGTCGACACCGGCGTCAACAGCAGTGTCCCGCTTCTTTTGGATGCTCTCGCTCAGCAAGACCTCGACGTGGCTGATGTCGACTACGTTGTTCTTACTCACGTGCACCTCGATCACGCCGGCGGCGCGGGTCGCCTCATGCAGCAACTGCCGAACGCCAAATGTGTAGTGCACCTCTACGGCGCGCGGCACATGGTCGATCCGACGAAGCTGATGGCGGGCACAGAAGCTGTTTACGGCAAGGCAGAAACCGAGCGGCTGTACGGTCGGATCGAACCGATCGATGAGAAGCGCATTGTCATACCCGAAGATGAGCAATGGTTCGCACTCAACGGGCGCCCGCTGCAGACGATAAATACCGAAGGCCACGCGCGGCACCATCACGTACTGAACGACCCTCAGTCGAAAGGTGTATTCACCGGCGATAGTTTTGGCGTGTCCTATCGCGAGCACGATACTGCCAATGGCGAGATCGTTTTTCCGACATCGACGCCGGTGCAGTTTGACCCGGTCGAGGCGCACAAAGCAGTCGATCGGATCATGGCGTGCGATCCTGAGCAGGTGTATCTGACGCATTACAGTCGCGTGCGAAACCTGGACCGGTTAGCGGCACAGATGCACGACGGAATTGATGCGTATGTCCGCATGGCTCGCGAGCACGAACACGATGACAATCGCTCTGCCGCGTTGCGCGCGAGCCTGCTCGATTACTACGAACAAAGATTGTCGGAGCACGGCTACCCAGGCGATCGTGATTTGATACAGTCGGTGCTGGGCGTTGATGTCGACCTGAACGCCCAGGGGCTGGAAGTTTGGTTGCATAGGGAGAAGTAGTGGAAAAGTTTCGCGCCTACCGCATAGACGAAGTAGACGGCAAGGTCTCAGCGGGTTTTTGTGAGCTGGGGCTGGACGATCTGACAGCCGGCAACGTTGTGATCAAAGTCAGTCACTCGACAATCAATTACAAAGACGCCCTCGCGGCAACGGGTGCTGGCAAGATCTTGCGCCGTTACCCACTTAACGGCGGCATAGACCTGGCCGGTACGGTGGTGAGCTCGGATGATGCGGACTTCGAGCCGGGCACGGCAGTGCTCGTCAACGGCTGTGGCCTCAGCGAAACCGTCGATGGCGGATACTCCGAGTACGCACGAGTCGATAGTGCGGGCGTCGTGCCTGTTCCCGATGGCATCACGGCCCTGCAAGCTATGCAGCTAGGTACCGCCGGTTACACAGCGGCGCTCGCGATTCATCGCATGGAACAGAATGGCCAGCGGCCAGAGAACGGACCAATCGTTGTGACGGGCGCGACGGGCGGCGTTGGCAGCATCGCTATCGACATGCTCGACGGCCGCGGCTATGAGGTCGCGGCTGTTACTGGCAAAGCGGCCGAACAGGCTTACCTTAAGAGCCTCGGCGCCAGGCATGTCTTGCTGCGTGACGAGCTGGATCTCGGCAAACGGCCGATGGAAAAGGCGCTCTGGGCGGGCGCGATAGACAACCTCGGCGGCGACTACCTGGCCTGGATCACGCGCACAATGGACTACGGCGGCAACATCGCGAGTATCGGGCTGGCGTCCGGGATTGCGCTGAACACGACGGTTCTTCCTTTCATATTGCGCGCTGTCTGTTTGCTTGGCATTAACTCGGTGGACACCCCAAGGGCGCTGCGCCTGGCAGTGTGGTCGAGAATCGGCGGCGATCTCCGGCCGCGACATCTCGACACGATCGGCGGCCGCACGATCGGTTTCGACGAGCTGCCCGCTGCGTTTCAGGCTTACGTGGATGGCAGCGTGACGGGCCGAACAGTCGTCGAGATTTCCTAGAACACCCGCCGGCCTTAAAAATGTCGCATACCGATATTCGCTCTGCGAAGCGTCCCGACTGGGACAAGGAACTCGCAGACATCGCCGACTTCGTCTGCAATACAGAAATAGACAGCGACGTCGCGCTTGAAACGGCGCACTACTGCCTGATGGACGCCCTTGCCTGTGGGTTCCAGGCGCTCGACTACCCGGCTTGCACAAAACTGCTTGGCCCGGTCGTGCCGGGCGCAACGCTGGCTGGCGGCGCTCGAGTGCCGGGCACGTCTTACGAGCTTGAGCCCGTGATGGCAGCGTTCAACATCGGCGCGATGAATCGCTGGTTGGACTTCAACGACACCTGGCTCGCGGCAGAATGGGGACACCCGTCCGACAACCTCGGCGGCATTCTGGCCGTGGCGGACTACATGAGTCGCCAGAATCGTGCGGCAGGCAAAGCGCCCCTCACCATGCAGGACGTGCTGACCGCGATGGTCAAAGCACACGAGATACAAGGTGTGCTTGCGCTCGAGAACAGCTACAACCGCGTTGGCCTGGATCATGTGCTGCTGGTTCGCGTCGCATCGACGGCGGTCATCACGCGCATGCTGGGCGGCGACAGGGAGCAGGCGCTAAATGCTCTGTCGCACGCATGGATCGACGGCGGCGCACTGCGCACCTATCGACATGCGCCAAACACTGGGTCACGCAAGAGCTGGGCGGCGGGAGACGCGACCAGTCGGGCCGTGCGCCTTGCGCTTATCGCCATGACCGGCGAGATGGGCTACCCGTCTGCGCTAACAGCCAGCACGTGGGGCTATTACGACGTGCTCTTCAAGGGCAAGCCGTTCGAGTTCCAGCGTGGTTACGGTAGCTATGTCATGGAAAACGCACTCTTCAAAATCTCGTATCCGGCGGAGGTTCACTCGCAAACCGCCGTGGAAGCGGCGATGACGCTGCACGCTGAAGTCAAAGATCGCATTGATGATATCGAAAAGATCGTTATCGAAACGCAGGAAGCAGCTGTACGAATCAGCGACAAAACCGGGCCACTCGATAACCCGGCTGATCGTGATCACTGCATTCAGTACATGGTCGCAGTGCCGTTGGTTTTTGGCCGCTTAACCGCGGCGGATTACGAAGATGATGTCGCGAACGACCCGCGTATTGACGTGCTGCGCGAGACCATGGAAGTTCGCGAGCATACGCAGTACACCAAAGACTATTTCGACCAGGAAAAACGCTACATCGGCAACGCCCTGCAGGTGTTCTTCAAGGATGGTACGAGCACAGATCGCATCGGCGTCGACTTTCCGATTGGCCACCGGGAGCGACGCAAAGAAGGAATACCGGTGCTCAAACAGAAGTTTGTCGACAGCGTTTCGCCGAAGCTGGCGGACAAACAATGGGCAGAGCTCGATGCATTGTGCGAAGACCGGGAGAAACTTGCGGCCACGGCCGTGGATGACTTCATGGCATTATTGGTGGTCTGAAGACCGCGATCCAAAAAGCCCTGGCCGAACTTGGCCAGACGTATCCGCAAGGAACAGACGATCAGCTCGCGACACTGCTCGCCGAACTGACGCGCTGGAATTCGCGCGTCAACCTTACGGCCATACGCGATCCTGATGACATGATCACCGCGCACCTGCTCGACAGCTTGTCGGCGAGGCCGCACCTTCATGGCAACGATATCCTGGATGTGGGCACCGGCGCCGGCTTTCCCGGTTTGCCGCTGGCAATAGCGGAACCAGGGCGGCAGTTCGTGCTTGTAGACAGCAATAATAAGAAGGTCGCTTTCGTCGAGCATGTCAGTGGGCTATTGGGGCTGAGCAACGTAACGGCGATCAAAGCACGCATGGAAAACTTTGCACCCGGCAAACGCTTTGATACGGTGATCGCACGAGCGGTCGCAGCCTTGCCGCGCTTGCTCGAAATCGCCGGGCACCACGTACGAGAGGACGGGGTGTTCGTAGCGCTGAAAGGGCGCTACCCGGCAGAAGAACTAGAAGAAGTACCTGAACCGTGGAACTACAGAGTGATTGAGCTCAAAGTGCCGGGACTCGAAGCGGGTTCCCGGCATGCTGTGTTGATGTCGCTGAAGTGAATCGATGGCACGAATAATTGCAGTAGCAAACCAGAAAGGCGGGGTCGGCAAAACAACGACCTGCGTCAACCTGGCCGCATCGCTTGCGGCGACGCAGCGCCGTGTGCTGCTTGTGGACATGGATCCCCAGGGCAATGCGACGATGGGCTGCGGCATCAACAAGATGGAGCTCGAAAACTCATCCTGTGAAGTGCTGCTCGGCGAGGCGACAGCGGCAGACACTATTGTCTCAGCACCAGAAGGCGGTTTCGCCGTAATGCCGGGCAACGAAAACCTCACGCTTGCGGAAGTTCAGCTGCTTCAGGAGATAGGCCGGGAGATGAAGCTTCAAAAGGCGCTTGCGCCGGTCGCAGGGCTTTATGATTTCATCCTCATCGACTGCCCGCCTTCGATAAATATGCTGACCATTAATGCGCTGACGGTAGCAGATGGCGTGCTTATTCCGATGCAGTGCGAGTACTACGCCCTCGAGGGCCTGAGCTCGTTGTTGAATACCATCGAACAGGTGAGGGATTCGGTGAATCCGGATCTCGAAGTATTCGGCATCTTACGAACGATGTTCGACCCTCGCATCAACCTCTCCAATGAAGTGTCGCTGCAATTGCTGCAACACTTCGACAGACAGGTTTTTCGGACGGTCATACCGCGCAACATCCGCCTGGCAGAAGCGCCGAGTTTTGGGCGCCCGGTTTTGCTGCATGACCGTTCATCGCGCGGAGCCATCTCCTACCTGGCACTGGCCGGGGAGATTCTGCGTCGCGAGGACGCTCGAGAAGACCGGCTGAAGGCCGTGTAGGACGGCCGTTTGGCCCGAATGGAATAGCGATAATGACACCAAAAAAGAGACTGGGCCGCGGGCTCGATGCACTGCTGAGCAAGCCCGTTGCCGATTCAGCCGCCGCTACCGGCAAGCTGAGTGCCGATGGCCTGCGCGAAATGCCCGTGGAGTTGCTGCAACGCGGTCAGTACCAGCCGCGCGTCGACATACGTCAGGACACGCTGGAAGACCTGGCGAGCTCAATACGCGCTCAGGGCGTCGTGCAGCCAATCGTCGTCAGGCCGATTGGCAAAGAGGGCGGTACGCAGCGTTACGAAATTGTGGCGGGGGAGCGCCGCTGGCGCGCCGCACAACTGGCTGGCCTTGCGGAAATCCCGGCGGTGGTCAAGGACATCCCCGACGAGGCCGCCATTGCGATGGCGCTTATCGAGAACATCCAGCGCGAAAACCTCAACCCCCTCGAAGAAGCTCGCGCCCTGGATCGGCTGATTAGCGAATTCGATCTCACGCACGCCGAGGCCGCGAAAGCGGTTGGGCGATCCCGTGCGGCAGTCAGCAACCTGCTGCGGCTTCAGGATCTTTCGGACAAGGTCAGGCCGTTGCTCGAATCGCGGCAACTGGAAATGGGCCACGCTCGAGCGCTGCTGGGCATCAGCAACGCGGTACAGCAGCTTGATGCCGCCAGGCAGGTCGTCAAAAAAGGCCTCTCTGTTCGCGAGACGGAGCGGCTGGTCCGGCACATGCTCGAGAACGCGGACGGCAAGAAAGCGGCGAAACAGGCGAGTTCAGGTGACGCTGATATACGCCGCCTCGAAATCGAGGTGTCCGAGAAGATCGGCGCCAAAGTGAGCGTTCAGCACACGAAGAAAGGCTCGGGCAAGGTCGTTATCAGTTACAACAGCCTTGATGAGCTCGACGGCATCCTCAAACACATCAAGTAGGCAGAAACCCCGGAAAAAACAGGCCCGGAGGGGCGAAAATGAGCCCCGGATCCGGTTGCCATGCCGGGGGGCTGACACTATAATGCGCGAGCTAATTACAGGCTCGATTTGATTCACCGATAAGACAAGCGCCACCAGCCGCCGGCAAGGCCGACGGACGTGGCGTTTTTAGTGCCGGAGACAAGAAGAAATGCTCAAGGTGCTTGTCGGGCAAATCGGGATCGGGGCTGTATTAACTGTCGCGCTCTGGGGTTTATACGGAGACGTCGCGGGGTACTCGGCGCTGCTTGGCAGCCTGACCTGCGTCATTCCGAATGCCTTCCTGGCGCTGCGGCTGGCAGTACCACGCAGGGATCCCGGGGCACGCGCCCTGATCCAGGCGGCATACATTGGTGAACTTGGAAAGCTGGGGTTGACCGTGCTGATGTTCAGTATGGTTTTTGTCCTGGTGCAGCCGCTCTCGGCAGCGGCGCTTTTTGCAGGATTCATCGCAGCGCAGCTAATGACCGTAGCCGGTCTATTGCTACGCGACGAACAGACTGACAACGGACAGACGAGTACTAAGAATGGCGAGTGAAGGCGGACACGGCCCGCAAACTTCCGGCGAGTATATTCAGCACCATCTGCAAAACCTGCAGGTCTGCAAGGACGAGGCAGGTGAGTGGGTGTGGAACCACTGTGCTGGTAACCCGATGACGATCAACGTCGACTCGATGTTTTGGTCGGTGCTGTTGGGCCTTGTTTTCATCACTCTGTTTCATGGCGCCGCGAGGAAGGCGTCGTCAGATAAGCCGAGTCGGTTTCAGGCCTTTGTCGAGATCATCATCGACTTCGTGGATGGCTCGGTAAAAGACACGTTTCATGGCACGAGTCGGCTTATAGCGCCCCTGGGACTCACGATCTTCGTCTGGGTTTTCCTGATGAATCTGATGGATCTCATTCCGGTCGACTGGATTCCGCTCGCCGCCGGTGCAGCAGGCATTCCCTATATGAAGGTTGTGCCGACCACTGATATTAACGTGGTCTTTGGCATGTCAATTTCTGTGTTCTTCCTGATTCTCGTTTACACGATTAAGTACAAAGGTTCCCTCGGGTTGATCAAGGATCTCACGCTGCATCCGTTGCCGCCGCCTACGAAAGGGTGGGGACTCCTTGCCGCAGTTCCGATGATTATGTTCAACCTCGTCCTTGAAACCGTTGCGTTGGTCGCGAAGCCCGTATCGCTCGCTCTGCGACTCTTCGGCAATATGTTTGCGGGCGAGCTGATTTTTATCCTGATCGCAATCATGTTTAGTGGCCATATTCTTGTCGGTGCTTTGGGAGGACTCCTGCACCTTGGTTGGGCTATTTTCCACGTGTTTATTGTGACGTTGCAGGCCTTTATTTTCATGATGCTGACCATCGTCTATTTGAGCCTTGCGTCAGAATCGCACTAACTTTTTATTAATACATTTGGACCTGAATCCAGGTAGGAGAAACTGATGGAAACTGTTATTGGCTTCACGGCGATTGCCGTCGCACTCTTGATCGGCCTCGGCGCCCTTGGCGTTGGCATCGGCATGGGTCTTTTGGGCGGCCGCTTCCTCGAGGGTGCTGCACGTCAGCCCGAGTTAGCGCCGATGTTGCAGACGAAAATGTTCATCGTTGTCGCGCTGCTCGATGCTGTTGCGATGATCGGTGTTGGTATCGCGCTGTTCTTCGCGTTCGCAAACCCGTTCATCGGTCAGCTGCAACAAGCGCTGAATCCGGTAACCGGCTAAGAGCCGCCCGCGCATTGCAGGAGCCCGTCATTGCGGGCGATAACAATGCCAGGAGAATATTGTGGATATTAATTTGACTCTCGCCGGCCAGACGATCGCCATGATGGTGTTCGTCTGGTTCTGCATGAAATATATCTGGCCTCCGTTGCTTCAAGCGATCGAAGAGCGACAGCAGGCAATCGCCGATGGTCTGGCCGCTGCCGACAAGGGGCAGGAGTCACTTGAGAAAGCGACCGCTGAAGCCGGGGGCATTATCGCTGAAGCACGTAAGCAGGCGACCGGCATCCTCGACCAGGCTCACGGAAGGGCGAACGAGATTGTTGCCGATGGCAAGGCCGACGGTACGAAAGAACGCGAGCGTCAGCTTACAGCGGCGAAAGCTGATATCGAGCAGGAGGCCAACCGCGCACGCGAAGAGCTGCGGGGCCAGGTATCGGCGGTTGCGCTTTCGGGTGCGGAAAAGATTCTCAAGCGCGAGATCGATGCAGCTGAGCACGATGACATATTGGGCAAGCTGGCTCAGGAGCTTTGATCAGTCATGGCCGATAACAACACAATCGCACGACCCTATGCGCAGGCCGTTTTCGACCTGGCGCATGAGGCGGGCGAGCTCGCCTCATGGTCGGAGTCACTGGGCGCTGCCGCGCAGCTATCAGCGGACGGCCAGGTAGCAGACTACCTGTCGGATCCGGCATTCTCGAACGAGCAACGTCTCGACTTTTTGACGGGGTTGTTTGCTGCAGCGAAAGCCACGGTCCTGGCAGGAAGCGACAAGAAAGGCACGAATTTTCTAAAGTTGCTTATCGAAAATGGCCGGGTTGCGGTGTTGGCCGAGATAGCCGAACACTTCGAGGCGTTGAAGGCAGAGGTAGAGGGCACGGTTGATGTGCTTGTTACATCGGCAAGCCCGCTGAGCGCGGCGCAACAGAAACAGATATCGACGATGTTGGCGAAGCGACTGGGTCGCGAAGTCCGCATCGACACTGAAATTGACGAAAACCTCATCGGTGGCGCCGTTATCAAGGCCGGCGATGTTGTTATTGATGGATCACTGCGTGCAAGGCTCGATGGCCTGAGCAATGCGTTGATCAACTAAAGAGGAAATAAAATGGCACTCAAAGCTTCTGAAATCAGCCAGCTGATTAAAGAGCGCATCGAGAATTTCGAAGCGACCGCGGAAGCGCGAGACGTTGGTACGGTTATCGCTGTTACCGACGGTATCGTTCGCATTCACGGTCTCGCCGACGCGCGTTATGGCGAGATGCTCGAATTCCCGGGTAACACCTTTGGCATGGCACTTAACCTCGAGCAAGACTCGGTCGGCTCGGTTGTCCTGGGTGATTACAAGCATATCTCCGAAGGCGATACGGTTAAGACCACCGGGCGCATTCTTGAGGTGCCAATTGGCGAGGCATTGCTCGGCCGTGTCGTTGACGCCCTGGGCACCCCGATTGATGGCAAGGGCCCGATCAACGCTGAAAGCTCTGCCCCGATCGAGAAGGTCGCACCGGGTGTTATTCAGCGCCAGTCTGTCTCCCAGCCGGTACAAACCGGCCTGAAGTCGATTGACTCGATGGTGCCGATTGGTCGCGGCCAGCGCGAGCTGATCATTGGTGACCGTCAGACCGGCAAGACCGCTGTAGCGATTGACACAATTATTAATCAGCGCGGCACGGGAGTTAAGTGCATCTACGTCGCTATAGGGCAGAAATCGTCTTCGGTTGCCGGCATTGTGCGCAAGCTCGAAGAAGAGGGGGCGATGGCGCATACGATCGTCGTTTCCGCGGCCGCAGCCGAGAGCCCTGCCATGCAATACATCTCACCGTATTCCGGCACGACGATGGGTGAGTACTTCCTCGACAAGGGCGAAGACGCACTGATCGTATTTGACGACCTTACGAAACAAGCATGGGCGTATCGCCAGGTGTCGTTGTTGCTGCGTCGTCCGCCAGGTCGCGAAGCGTACCCGGGTGACGTTTTCTATCTTCACTCACGATTGCTTGAGCGTGCTTCTCGCGTTAACGCAGCGCACGTCGAGGAAGTGTCCGGAGGCAAGATCAAGGGCAAAACGGGTTCATTGACGGCATTGCCGATCATTGAGACGCAGGCTGGTGACGTATCCGCTTTCGTACCGACCAACGTAATTTCGATTACCGACGGCCAGATCTTCCTCGAGACCGACCTCTTCAACGCAGGTATCCGCCCGGCAATTAACGCCGGTTTGTCGGTATCTCGTGTAGGCGGCGCGGCGCAGACCAAGATTATCAAGAAGCTTGGCGGCGGTGTTCGACTGGCGCTTGCCCAGTATCGTGAGCTTGCCGCTTTCGCACAGTTTGCATCGGACCTTGACGCGGCAACGCGGCATCAGCTCGAGCGTGGCGAGCGCGTAACCGAGTTAATGAAACAGAAACAGTATTCACCGCTGTCGGTTGCCGAGATGGCGCTGTCACTGTTCGCAGCTAACGAGGGCTACCTGGATGCCGTGACGGTCGACAAGATCGTCGACTACGAGGCGGCGCTACATGACTTTGCGCGCTCGAACTATGCAGAGATTCTCGACAGCATTAACGAATCCGGTGCTTATGACGACGACGTTGCAGCAAGCCTGAAAGGTATTTGCGACGGCTTCGCCGAGAAAGGAGCCTATTAGGAACTGCCATGGCCGGTGAAAAGGAAATCCGCTCGAAGATCGCTTCTGTAAAGAACATGCAGAAGATCACGAGCGCAATGGAAAAGGTTGCGGCCAGCAAGATTCGCAAAGCGCAGAATCAGATGGAAGCATCGCGCCCTTATGCGCAGCGCATTCGTCGCGTTGTTGGTCACCTGGCGCATGCCAACCCGGACTACAAGCACCCGTACCTGACGGAGCGCGAAGTTAAGCGGGTCGGATACATCGTCATTTCGACCGACCGCGGTATGTGCGGCGGCCTCAACGTCAACATGTTCAAGCACCTGATTGGCGAGATAGCAGGCTGGCAAGACAAGAATGTTGAAGTCGACCTGACCCTCGTTGGCGCAAAGGCTGTCGCGTTCTTTCGGCGACTGGGCGGCAACGTGCTTGGTACCGCATCGCACCTCGGCGACAAGCCGAGCATCAATGACCTGATCGGCTCGATCAAGATCATGCTTAATGCGTACGGCAAAGGGAAAATTGATCGCCTCTTTCTCGTACACAACGAATTTGTTAACTCGATGACGCAAAAGCCGGTTGCTCTACAGTTGCTACCTGCTAGGGGCATTGATGGCAACGACAAAGACCTGCAGACTCATTGGGATTACATATACGAGCCCGATGCCGGCGAACTGCTTGATGACGTACTGATGCGTTACATCGAATCACAGGTTTATCGTGGCGCCGTAGAAAACTTCGCCTGCGAAATGGCAGCGAAGATGGTCGCGATGAAATCTGCGACGGATAACGCGGGCGAAATTATCGACAACCTGCAGCTTAAGTACAACAAAGCGCGGCAGGCGTCGATTACACAAGAGATTTCAGAAATTGTTGGTGGCGCAGCCGCCGTTTCCGGGTAGATAGAATTTTTTACTGACAGGCGGTAATGCCGCCGAACCAGGTTAAGGAAGAAAAGATGAGCACTGGAACTACTGTGCAGGTTATTGGCGCTGTTGTAGACGTAAAGTTTCCTGCAGGTCAAATCCCCAAGGTTTACGACGCACTGATGATCGACGATGCGGAGATCACGCTGGAAGTTCAGCAACAGCTGGGCGACGGGATTGTTCGCACGATTGCGATGGGCTCTTCGGAGGGCCTCAAGCGCGGCATGTCGGTTACCGACACCGGTGGCCCGATCACGGTACCGGTTGGCAAGAAAACGCTCGGACGAATCATGGACGTTCTTGGCAACCCAATCGACAACGCGGGCGAGATCGGTGAAGAAATTCGCATGCCGATTCACCGTTTACCGCCCACCTATGAAGAACAGGCGGCGACAACCGAGATTCTCGAGACCGGCGTTAAAGTCATCGACCTCATCATGCCCATTTCGAAGGGCGGCAAAGTCGGCCTGTTCGGCGGTGCCGGCGTGGGCAAGACCGTTGCGTTGATGGAACTTATTCGCAATATCGCGCACGAGCACGAGGGTTACTCAGTGTTTGCCGGTGTTGGCGAGCGAACTCGTGAGGGCAACGACTTCTACCACGAGATGACAGAGTCTAACGTTATTGACAAGGTGTCGCTGGTTTATGGCCAGATGAACGAGCCCCCTGGCAACCGTCTGCGCGTCGCGCTAACGGGCCTGACAATGGCCGAAGCCTTCCGTGACGAAGGTCGCGACGTCCTGATGTTCATCGACAACATTTACCGCTACACGCTGGCCGGAACCGAGGTGTCTGCACTGCTTGGCCGTATGCCGTCAGCAGTGGGCTACCAGCCGACGCTGGCTGAGGAAATGGGTGTACTGCAGGAGCGTATCGCTTCGACCAAGACCGGATCTATCACGTCGTTCCAGGCCGTCTACGTACCCGCGGATGACCTGACCGACCCGTCACCGGCAACGACCTTTGCTCACCTCGACGCAACGCTCGTACTGTCGCGTAACATCGCCGAGCTCGGCATTTACCCGGCCGTAGACCCGCTCGACTCAAGTTCACGAATTCTCGATCCGCTTATCATCGGCCAGGAACACTATGACTGCGCTCGTGGCGTGCAGGCCGTGCTGCAGCGCTTGAAAGAACTGCAGGACATTATCGCTATTCTGGGCATGGACGAGCTTTCAGAGGACGACAAGCAGACGGTTACGCGCGCACGTAAGATTCAGCGCTTCCTGTCGCAGCCATTCTTTGTTGCTGAGGTGTTTACGAACTCTCCCGGAAAATACGTTACGCTGGCTGAGACGATCCGCGGCTTTAACGGCATCGT
>RCNB010001570.1_pt1 | contig 14331 bp, 9 predicted proteins | sample 2041321 | NCBI WGS metagenome assembly RCNB01 (sample SAMN09708232, study PRJNA481090) | Marine sediment metagenome, whole genome shotgun sequencing project. | reverse complement strand
CTTCTAATGAATTAATACCATCCCGTAGGTCGGTTTTCTTCTTCGCCAATAGATTATTTAGACGGGGAACCGATGAAACTCCATTATAGGTTCTTTTAATCTCACGTTTTTTTTCGTTCCAATATTCTGGCGGAACAGCAAAACCTGTTGCTATTGTGATAGTCTTTCGATGATGACTCAATCTAAAAATAATCGGACACATTCCATCTTTTCGTTTACGCCTTGTATCGATCGATAGTGTAATATTCGTTTTCATATTTTGAAGATACGAAAATTTGCACTCAATTTGCACTCAAAATAACGTATTATATGGTTTTATATGAATCCATAAAAAACATAAACATCTGATTTATAGTGTTTTTAAGTATTTTTAAATCTATATAAACCCAGTAATCCGACGCCTTCTAAGCAGGCGGTCCTAGGTTCGAATCCTAGTGCCATCACTCAAAAAAGACTTAATTAGCTAACTTTTAGATTTTTAGGTCTTTTTGTTTTTAATATTATATGATTTTTGTATGGTTATCATTTTTTTGCCTTAAAATCAGATGCCCATATTAACTTTTCTTTGTTTTCAACCGCAAACTTGGCTTTTGCAACACACAAATTATAAATAGTGTAATTTTCGCCCACAATTAGAATATCCGTTTTTTCAATTTTTCCCCAATACTCTTCCTCAAGAAGGTAATTAATTTTCATATCATTTAAAATACTGTCAATCTAGTATTTGTAGAAAAGGCGCATGCCTCGTTCCAAATTAAGTTTACTTATTTCTTCGATTAGCAAAATAATTTTGTCTAGGTGCATCCGGACAGTGAACAGAGCTGGAGTCACAAAAAGATTAGCTCTCTTTTTTCTTGATTCTGGCGATTCACTATAAAATTCATCAAAGCTATTGTCGTCAACAGCGTAAATGAAGAAGTTATGAGCTTCTATTATTTCATCATAAACTGCCTCTAAGTGTGATTTATTGGTTCTGTCGCATCTGTCAAAATTTACAATAATTTGGTCATAACAAAATAAATATTTAGACTAATCTTCAGGTACTTACGTTTTTTAAGTTTCCTATTATCTTCTAAAAATAAGCTCAAATATTACAGATGCGACAGAACCCAAAGAAAAAACAATGCAAAAACGAAGAAACACTCACGTAAAACAAATGTTAAATTTATAACTTAACTATAAGCCAAGCTAGTCCACTTTCGTTTGACGAGGTACAATGATAGCTGATTTTTTAGGTATTGGAAATAAGTGATTGATTTCACTGTCATTTACTTGTTTTCCAAATTCAGCAATTTCGAAAGCTTCCACATATATAGCTGCTTTTGCTCTTTCTTTTCCATACCATTTCTCAAGACTTTTGCGATTATCATATGTAGGTTTACTAAATGGATAAGTATTACTAATTAAGTACTCGCGTTGCTTTTCCTTACTTGCTTTAACTTCTTCCAAAATACCTAATGCATATGGATTAGACTCTTTCACCTGTGACTCATGGGCAGCACAAGATGCTAATTTTTGTTCCCACACATCGTCTATTATTACTGCAAAATCAGGAATATATGAAAATGTTGTTGTGTGATAATCCCTTACATATACAAAAACAGGCAGATTCTGATGATTTATAAATTTTACAGCATCTCTTACAATCCATCCCGCCGTCATATTATCGTTATGTCCTCCTTCAGCAGGGTAGAAAGTGAATACAATATCTGCTTCCCAATCATTTATTATTATTGCTACTTCTTTTTGAATTTCAATAGAATTTCTCAAGTTACCATCATGATAGTTAAGAATTTCGTAATCTGAAAGCTTTAGAATTTCTTTGGCATTCATTGCTTCTTTATACCTTCTTTTGGCTAACGCTTCAGGTTTCATTGAAAAATGACCTGCATCACCATTCGTGATTGACAGAAACTTCACTTCATGACCATTTTGTGTATATAAAGCTGTTGTACCACCAGCATAAATTTCACCTTCATCTGGATGAGCAAAAATAACCACTACTTTAACGTTGTTTTGTTGTGCTTTTAATAAACTACCTGCAAATACAAGTACAAAAAATAAAACAAGTCTCATAATTTATCAAATGTTAGTTATATTAGAAAAAAGCTAGTCCACTTTTGTTTGAAGACTTACAGTAGAAACCATAAACTAAGTTTGTACATAACCTTAAATTTGAAAATATATAATTAAAACATAAGAAACATGATAAAAATAAATTATGAACTAACAATGCTCTTTTTGGTCATAATATTTTTTGTTGGCTGTAAAAATGATCCTAAAAAGAAAGAAACATATAAAAAACGCCCAAATATATTAATATTAATGACCGACAATCATTCTTCAAACCACTTAGGAGCTTACGGAGATGATGTTATTAAAACACCAAATATTGATGAGGTAGCTAAAAACGGTATTTTATTCAAAAATGCCTTTTGTGCCGCACCATCATGTTCTCCTGCAAGGGCTTCCATGTTAACAGGTCAAGATATTTGGCGATTAGGTGAAGGCGCAAATCTTTGGGGAGGATTTCCTCATGAAAAAGTTTATACAAAATTAATGGCAGATGATGGCTATCATGTGGGTATTGAAGGAAAAGGATGGGGACCCGGAAAAGCTGAAGCTAATGGTTGGGAACAAAACCCAGGAGGCGAACGCTATGATTCTTTTGAAGAATTTTATAACGAAATTGAAAAAGGAAAACCTTGGATGTACTGGTATAGTAGTAGAGATCCACACAGACCATTTAGAAAAAATGGATGGGAAAAGTCCGGGATAGATTTAAGCACTATAAAAGTACCTTCATATTTGCCAGATACTGAAGAAGTAAGAAAAGATATTGCCGATTATTACAACGAAATTCAAACGTTCGATAACGAAGTAGCATCGTATAAGGCTCTTATTGGTGAAATGGGACAGCTTGAAAATACCATCATCATTATTTGTAGCGATAATGGTTGGCAAATGCCTAGGGGTTTAGCAAACTTGTATGATGCAGGAACTAAAATTCCATTAATAATTTCATGGCCAAAACATTATAAAGGTAATAGAACTATTGAAGATTTTGTGAGTCTGAATGATTTTGCACCTACGTTTTTAGAATTGGCTGGGATTGATATTCCTAAAGAAATGACGGCTAAAAGTTTGCTGCCTATTCTAACTTCAGAGAAATCTGGAACTATTGAAGAAGACCGTGACTTTTTTGTAATGGGTCGCGAGCGTCATGCCTTTGTGCGTCAAAATGGATTAGGATATCCGGGAAGAGCCATTAGAACAGATAAATTTTTGTACATAAAAAACTATGAAGCTGATAGATGGCCTGGTGGAGATCCACCATTGTATGGCGATGTAGATGCCCACATGTTGCAATATCCAGCTCCCACTAAATTTTATTTATTAGAGCATGAAAACGAAACCGACGTAAAACCATTTTTCGATTTGGCATTTTCAAAACGTCCGGCAATAGAATTATATGATTTATCTAAAGATCCTGATCAAACTGCTAATGTTGCTGGATTACCCGAGTATTCTGAAGTGCAAGCGCAATTAGCAAAACAATTAACAAACTATTTGGTAGCGACGGGAGACCCAAGAGAAACCAATGCCAGCTTTGATTGGGATGCCGCTGAATATTATATGGAAGGAGATAAAAGACCAAGACCCGGAGAAAAAGCTATTGAAGTTTTAGGTCTTGAAGAAGAATACGATTATACAGAAGAACTGTAAAATAACTAGATGTAATAAAAACTAAACTCCTTTTTCTTTTTATAATTCTGATAGTTGGTAGTATTTGCATGTATGCTCAAAAACGATCGCAAGAATATGTTAGTTATTTTGTAGATGATACTGTTGAAATCGACGGAAAACAAAAGGAAAGCATTTGGAAGAATAAGTAACCGATATGGTTTATCCCGAATGAGCAAGAGCCATTAAAAACAAAATCTTGGTTTAAATCAGCTTGGAATAAAGAATATCTGTTCTTTTATTTTTGGATGGAAGATAAGAACATAAAAGCCCAAATGACAAAGCGCGATGATGATCTTTGGAACGAAGAGGTTATGGAAATTTTTATTAATGCAGATGATAATCCCAAAACATATTACGAATTTGAGTGGAATGCCCTCAATACCATTCTAGATTTATATGTTCTGAATCCTAATTGTAATCGTGATGTTATTAGACAGTGGTTGGACTGGGATTGTGAAGGTATTTTATCTGCAGTTAATGTAAAAGGCACCGTAGGCGATGATAGCGATATTGATAAAGGTTGGTTTCTAGAAGTGGCGATTCCTTTTTCACAAATTCAATCTTCTAAAAATATACCACCAAAAAATGGGAATATTTGAAAATTTGATCCAACCAGACGAGAAGGAACAGAGAAAGAAGGTACTTTACAGAAATCGTCTTGGTTACCACCTTCTACTCACTTTCCATTATCTTATGGGAAATTAATCTTCAAAGAATAATATGGTTTACTGTTAGATTTTATTTGTTGTTTCTGCTTGGTTGTGTCGCATCTGTCAAAATTTACAATAATTTACTCATAACAAAATAAATATTTAGATTAATCTTCAGGTACTTACGTTTTTTAAGTTTCCTATTTATGTTCTAAAAATAAGCTCAAATATTACAGATGCGACAGAACCCAAATTTGTGCTTATAGAAAATGATTCATTGGCGCTTTACTAAAATCCACTGATTATCAAAAAAATTGTTAAATCAATAATATGAATAATAATTTGAACGTATCCACCGACTTTTTGCCTAAACTAACAGGCTCTTTTGCCCAACCCGCTGCTGAAAACCCTACAGTGGTTATGGTGGAAGCTGCATTTCAACATCACGGATTACATTTCCGATATATTAACTGTGAGGTGAGTCCCGAGAATCTAGCAGCAGCAGTAGATGGTGCAAGAGCAATGGGCTGGACAGGCTTTAACTGTTCTATACCTCATAAGGTGGCCATCATCAAATACTTAGATGGACTCGGCGAATCGGCACAATTAATAGGTGCAGTTAACACGATTGTAAGTCAAGGTGACAAATGGATCGGTGAAAATACCGATGGCAGGGGTTTTGTACAAGCACTTGGAGAAGTAATTAGTCCTGTCGCTAAGCGCATAACCTTATTCGGCGCGGGCGGCGCGGCGAGGGCTGTAGGAGTTGAACTAGCATTAGCCGGAGCAAGGGCGATAACCATTGTGAACCGCAGTAGAGAACGCGCCGAATCGATTGTTGAGTTATTAAATGAAAATACATCAGCAAATGCTCTTTATCATACTTGGACAGAAAAATATGTTATTGAGCCGACGACGGATATTGTTATCAATGCAACAAGTGTTGGCCTTTACCCGAATGTGAATGAGCAATTGAACATTGATTTTGACAGTATTACACCTGAAATGGTCGTAGCTGATGGTATACACAATCCACCTCAAACTCATCTGCTACAAGTAGCAATGACAAAGGGTTGTAAAACAGTAAACGGATTACAAATGTTAGTAAATCAGGGTGTTATCGGCATTAAATACTGGACTGGTACGGATGTTGACCCTGGGATAATGCATGGCGCACTAAAAAAGATATTAAATACTGGAGAATAAGAAGGACACATTTTAAATGTTTCTATTTCCTCTCATCGAAGTACCGCTCGACTCAGAAGAAATAAAAAAAGGAATTTGTCAAAATGATTAAGTAAATACTTAGCTCATAAGGTTCTTTACAATAATGTCTGTACATAACCCCGACTGAGGCGACAAATTGAATTTAAATGAATGACAGCAAATTTATCAACATTTTGTAAGAATTACGGTAATTAAACACACGCTCCTCATAGTCAAGTCGGTATCGATAGGCAAAAGATTGTTAAAGTATCATTAAACGAACCTTTTGTAGGACATCAGCATTCTTCTATATTCCGTTCTATAAATTGGCCATTTTTCAGGACACTGAAAAGCGATTACTGTTGAATCATTTTTTAAAAGGACTACGGCCACTTATTAGTTTGGATAAAAAGGAACGAAAGTTTCCTATCGTTCCTTTCTCAAACTAACTCAACTAAACTAACACTTTCAAAGTTTCTTTACACTTATTATTTTCAATCTGGTGGGCCCTATTTTTGTAATCTATCCTGATATATTTCGATATACTTTTGATCTAGTTGTGGTGAATCCTGATATTTCTCTCGCTGCTCTGCCAATTTGATTTTTAGTTCTTTTACCACTTCGGCATATTCGGAATCATCGTACACATTGTTTACTTCGTTAGGATCTTTATTACGGTCGTACAGTTCCCATTCATCTACGTCGTAATAAAAATGTGCTAACTTAAAGTCCTTGGTTACGATTCCATAATGGCGTTTAACCATGTGCACACTAGGGTATTCATAATAGTGATAATACACCGCTTCCCTTTCCCAGTTTTTCTTTTCTCCCGTTAATAATGGCATTAAGCTTTCTCCCTGCATATCATCGGGGGCAGTTATTCCCGCAGCCTCGAGAAACGTTTGGGCAAAATCAAGATTCTGTACCATTTCGTCTTCGGTCGTACCCGGGGTAATCTTATTGGGCCAACGTACCATTAACGGAGTTTTAAAGGATTCGTCATAAATGAAGCGCTTGTCGAACCAACCATGTTCGCCCAAATAAAACCCTTGATCCGATGTATAAACGACAATGGTGTTCCTGGCCAAGCCACTTTCATCGAGATAATCGAGTACACGACCGACATTATCGTCCACAGAAGATATAGTGCCAAGATAATCTTGCATATACCTTTGGAATTTCCAAATCATTTTTTCCCTATCGGTCATTGAAGGCCAATTGTCTTTGAAATCTTTATTAATGGAATCTAAAATCGGTTCGTACTCTGCTCTTTGGTCGGCATTTGCACGACCGAAAGGTCCCCAAAAATCGTTTTTCGATTGAGGTATGTTTGGCTCCACATTACCCATTTCAGCAATGGTCTCTGGGTAAATTTTACTGTCATGAGTATATCGCATATGCAGCAAAATGTTCATCTCGGCCGTTTTCGCAGCGGTACCTCGATTTTTGTAGTCATCAAAAAGAGTTTCGGGCAGAGGAAACGTTTTTTTTGAAAATTCTTTAAACTTATCAGCGCGGGGCCACCAAGGTCGGTGAGGTGCCTTGTGCAGATACATCATCATAAAGGGTTTTTCAAGATTACGCTTGGTTTCTAGCCAATCTAACGTCATGTCGGTTATAATATCGGTAACATAGCCTTGTTTCGTTATCCTACCATCATTTTTAGTAATAAAGTCGGGGTTGATATAGTTACCCTGACCAGGCAGTATCATGAATTCGTCAACACCTTTAGGACTGTTTCCAAAATGTAATTTACCGAACATCGCTGTTTCGTAGCCCGCCTTTTGAAATAGCTGTGGAAAGGTGACTTGAGTAGTGTCAAAAGGTATCATATTATCAATTTTACCATTGATGTGGCTGTGCTTTCCAGTAAGGATGACCGCGCGCGACGGGGCACAGATAGAATTCGTTACACTTGCGTTAGTGAAACGAATGCCCTCTTTTGCCAAACGATCGATGTTGGGTGTTTTTATCAGTTTATCATCATAAGCGCTAATAGCCTGATACGCATGGTCATCTGACATTATAAAAAGAATATTGGGCCTTTCCTCTACTTTTTGTTGCTTACTTTGGTCCGTGCATGATCCAGTAATAATAAGAAAACTTAGCACCAAGCAAGAATTAATACTAGTTTTCAGGATGTATGTTAGGTAAGGTTTAAACATTTTAGTCTTATTTAAGTTCATAGCGATGTAATCCTTAAAGAGGATTATTGATTGATGCTACATGGCATCTACCGTAAAGAGCCTCCTGTTTGAAGTATGTGTTTAGAATTTTCAAAAAAAAATATGTTTTAACACCCCATTCAATATTCATTCAAACGGGGTGAAAACTCAAAAAATAACGTTTCTTGTTTTATTTATGGGGCTTATGCCTGTGTTTTCACTACAAAAGTGCGACAAAAAGCTTTTCTTATTATGTAATGATATTAATACCCCTCATTCTGAGTAAGGTTCGAGTTTCGTTCAATCTCGGTCTGGGGAATTGGATACCTAACTTGAAAAGGTTTAGCAGATTTGCCGCGTTCTACGGCCATTTCGATAAATTTACCGTGGCGAATCAAATCTTGCCTTCTTATTGCTTCCGTATGAAATTCCCAACCTCTTTCATCAAGAATGGCATCTCTTAATTCTAGTGTGTTGGCAAAATCAGCCACTTGGTAGATGGCAACCCCGGCTGCCTCTCTGACCATATTGAGCAAATCTACCGATTCCTGGTCAGGTCCGCTGATTTCATTTAAAGCTTCTGATCGGCAAAGGAGAATGTCCGCATATCTGATAAAAGGAAAATCGTCGGATGATCTACTAGCATCTTGGTTAGGATACTCGGGAAACTTTAAGGTTATGGCATTATCTTTTCCAAGAACAATAGTCTCTCCTTCCGTATTTACAAATTCTAACCTAAATGCATTTAACCTTTCGTCTTCCGGATCAAATGTGTCTAAAAAAGCGGTATAAATCTTATATTTCGCGGCAAATATCTGCCTAGGTGGGAACTCCCATTGATAACCCCTAGGAACCACGTGGCTCAACCAACCATCACCGGTAGTATTGTTGGGGGTATCCGACATGACCGAAACAAATATAAATTCGTTGTCACGCTGATTTTCTGGACTAAAAAGCGCGGTTCTATCCTCCTCTATGAACAAATCATATTCGCCAAGATCCATGACTTGTTTGGCAGTCGCGGCAGCTTCCTGCCATTTTTTGGTCATCATATAAAATTTGGTCAAAGCCCCCAATGCGGCTCCGCGTGTAGGGCGGCCGTACTGATCTCGCGGAGGGTTTACGGGCAGCCCCTGGGCCGCGGCAGCTAATTCATTTTCAATAAAAGATATCATTTCTTGTTCGGAAGACCGTACGGGTCGATCGGTTACCTCGGTCTCACTACTGGTAATCAGTGGGACAGGGCCAAAGAAATCATATAACAAAAAGTAGTTGAATGCCCTTAAAAATCTGGCTTCGGCAATTATCTCGTTTCTTCGTGCGTCGTCCATTTCTACAAGGTTGGCATTGTCCAAAACGGTATTTGCCTTGAATATGCCCCGATAACGACGCTCCCAAGAATTTTGTGTCCATTGGTGGGTGGTAGTCCAGGTAAATTCCTCTATGGGCTCATTCCAAGTGAAAATACCGCCACCACGTTCATATGCAATATCTGTATTTACTTCCTGGAGTGTTACGGCATCTCTTGTAATATCGCTATACCTTAACTCTCCGTAAACTGAAAGTAAAACGACCTCAAGATCATCGCCTGTGTTAAAAAAATCATTGGGACTCAAAACAGTGAATGTTTTTTCTTCCAACCTATCCTCGCAGGATGAAAAAATTGGAATCACAATGGTTATGGCTATAAGAATGAAATATGATTTTATAGTTTTCATGGTTTTAAAATTTTACATTAAGTCCTATTGAAATAATTCTTGCTAGTGGATAGGCGGCGTAATCGATCCTTACATTTGGATTGTCTGAATTACCCAAAGAATTTAGATCGGGATTAAATCCACGATAGTCTGTCCAAGTGACCAGATTTTGTCCTGAGGCATATATCATTAATGAAGATATGCGCCCTAAATTTAAATTTGGGAATGTGTAGGAGAACCTGGCACTTCGCAATCGAACAAAAGAGGCATCTTCCACCACCCTACTATTGAAATCGTAGGCGCGGGAAGGGTTTGCAAAAGAAGGCTGATCATTGGTCGGGTTTTGTGGGCTCCACCTATCCAAGACGTATGTTTGCCTATTTCTTAGGTCGTCAATGGGGTTTTCGGAATCAATATTCGTAAAATTTGCCAGTTCAAAACCAGATTTGCCCTCTATAAAAACATCCAAAGTAAAACCCTTATAACTAAAGGTGTTATTGAAGCCAAAAGTAATATCAGGAAAAGGATCTCCCAAAATGACTCTATCTTCATCATCGATAACATTGTCACCGTTTGTATCCTGAAACTTTCTGCCACCTGCCGCAGCATTGTTTTGGGCAGGAGAATTGGCCACCTCTTCCTCTGACTGAAAAACGCCTTCGAATACAAAGCCGTAATAAGAATTAACGGGGCTACCCACTTCCAACAATGTAAAGTCATTTACAAATCGGGTACCTCCCTGAAGAATCCGGGGCAGTTCGCCCAGATTTGTAACTTCGTTTTTCACTGTAGCAAGGTTGAAGTCTGTTGTCCATGAAAATTCACCGACAAGGTTTCGTGATGCTATCGAAAGTTCAAAACCGCTATTTCTGGTATCTCCAACATTCTGTAAGGATTGAGTAAAACCAGTTGTTGTAGGAACAGGTAAGAAAAGCAATAAATCCCTTGTATTGTTCTCAAAATATTCCACCGTTCCAGAAATACGGTTGCTAAGGAATCCAAAATCGATTCCTAGGTTGAAGGATTCGGTAGTCTCCCACTGAAGATTCGGATTTGACAATTGGGCAGGAGCAATAGACTGCAATTCTAAACCATCTAGCACGGCAATGGGGCCTGACTCCAAAAGTGTCAATGATTGCCCATTAGCAATTTCCTGATTCCCGCTTAAACCGTAACTGGCCCTTAGTCTTAAATTGGAAACGAATGCATCTTCCGGGAAAAAGGATTCATTATTTATATTCCAAGCCAAGGCACCCGATGGAAAATAAGCGACTTTATTGTTCTCGCCAAATCTGGACGAGCCGTCCGCCCTGATAGATCCTGTTAATATATACCTGTCGTCATAAGAATAATTTACGCGCCCAAAACCCGAAATTAAGGTATTTTCACCTCTAGTGGATCCCACTTGAAATTGAGCAGGATTCCCAGCGCCTAAATTATTAGAGCCGAATGCTGTAGTGGGGAATTCTTGAGCTGAAGCATCAAAGCCTGAATTTGTAAATTCTTGATAAGAGTAACCGCCTAAAAGGTTCAATTTGTGTTTTTCAGCTATTACCTTATTGTAATCCAAAGTAAGTTCAAAAAGATAATTATTGTTTTCAATAAGCCTTTGGCTTGCTCTTCCTTGATTTAACTGCCCTATCTGGGTCTGAAGGTCAAAGAACGTATTCCTTCTTGCAATTCTTTGATCAAAACCAAAATTCGCTTTCGCCTTCAAATCTTTTATGAATTCATACTCAACAAAACCATTTCCAAAAATTCGGGTTGTCTTTTCAAATTCGTCTATGGTCTCTGCTTGCGCGACGGAATTACTTAGATCTTGTAAACTCGTTGCGTAGCTCCCATCATCATTAAAAACTGGATCGGTGGGTGGTAATTGCAAAGCAGTAGCAATGACTCCAGCACCCGCGTTTACCCCCAGACCAAGTGGTACTCTATTTTCATTTTCAAAACTGGTGTTCAGATTAATTCCTATCTTTAATTTATCTCCAACCGAGTGTGTAAGGTTTACCCTTGCGGCCCACCTTTCAAAACCTGAATTTATAACAATTCCCTCTTGATCAAATGCATTAAGGGAAACATAATATTGTGTATCCTCCGACCCGCCCGAAAAAGAAAGTCGATGCTCGTATATCGGTGCGGTTCTAAAAATTTCGTCCTGCCAATTCGTGCCGGCGCCGAAGCTGTTAAAGTCGTCATCACCGAATAAAGGTTCAAGTCCCCGGTCGACATAGACATCGTTGTAAAATGACATGTACTCTTGGGCATCCATCATATCAAGCGTCCTTGCTGCTGTTTGAAAACTGGTGGACACGTTATAACTTATCTCCAAAGCTGAATTCTTTTGTCCCTGTTTGGTAGTTATCAAAACTACGCCGTTGGAACCCCTTGCGCCATAGATAGCCGTTGCGGAAGCATCCTTTAAAACCTCGATAGATTTTATATCCGAAGGGTTCAGCGAGTTTCCCGGATTGGCTCCTGCGAGTCCGTCAATAACATATAACGGTTCGTTTCCGGCGGAAATTGAATTGGTTCCCCTAATCCGTATAGAAAATTCTCCGCCTGGCTCCGCACTTGACTGCGTCACTTGTACCCCGGGTAGTCTTCCTTGGATTATCTGCTCAACTGATGCCTGAGAATCTGTGTTTAACTTATCTGCCTGAATGGAACTTACCGATCCCGTAAGGTCGCTTTTCTTAACGGTTCCATATCCGATTACTATGACCTCGTCTAAGCTAGCAGTGTCCTCTTCCAATGCAATAGTAACAGCATTTTGTCCTCGAAGACCGAATTCTTTTGTTGCGTAACCGATATAGGATACGACCAAAACGGCATTTTCATCAGCTAGCTCCAAAGAGAAATTTCCATCAAAATCAGATTGAGTTCCGTTGAGGGTGCCCTTTTCAAGTATGCTAGCGCCGGCAAGTGGCACACTATCAGCATCGGTAACAGTTCCGTTAACTTGAAATTGTATTATTGTTTTGGCACCTATAGATGTTACGTTAGCTATGCCTGCGGGAGTAATTGTTTTATCCCTGTTTTTTTTCAGTATTATCTGTTTGTTCAGAATTTCAAAACCCGTATCTGTATTTGTAAACAAGTTTGCTAAAATGCCTTCGATTGGCTTTTTTTTAACCTTTACCGAAACCATACGCTTAAGGTCAACATCTTTGCGGTTAAACAAAAACTTAAATTCGGATTGTGATTCTATCTCGTTGATAATACGCAGAACACTCACATTTTCTAGATCTAACGAAATTTTTTTAGACTGTGCGTACGCATTGGCCTGCATTTGAATTACGGAGACTAATGCTAAAATAAAGCTAAGCTTCACCTTCAGGCCAATTGCGGGAAAGAAGTGTCTCCACCTCCCTGTTCTAAAGAGTTTTTTCATGATTTTTGAGTTCTTAAATTTGTTTGATTTATTAAGCTACTTTACCCAATCGTGAAATGTGTTCGCATTTTCTGATTTTTAGGCAAAGTGAATTCTATTCCTTTTTAGTTATATATTCATTGGCATATTGGTTTTAACTATTCAATAATCACTTCATTATTTATTATTTTATAATCGATTGCAAAACTTTTATTGAACGATTCAAGAACTTCTTGTATAGTCTCAATATCAAAAGTTGCATTGAATAACTGCTTGTCCAACTCAGTATTAGCACTCCTGATTTTTACGTTATAATGACGCTCCAAGGCCTGTCTTATTTTTAAAAAAGAAGTGTTTCGAAAAACTGATTTTCCTTGTACCCATGCGATATAATCTTCAGTATCGACCTCTTCAAGTGATATTCCGCTCCCATTTTTTAGCCATTCCCCTTTAAACCCCGGTTCTAGTAGAGTAGTGCCAGATTTTTGGTCTGAACCTTTCGAATAAGATAATGCAACTGAACCCTCAACCAAAACAGTATTTGTACTTGGGTCCTCGAGGTAATTAGACATGTTGAAAGCCGTTCCCAAAACTTCTACTTGCATGTCGTCAGTATGCACTACAAACGGACTTTGTTCATCTTTTTCTACCTCGAAGTAGGCCTCCCCGGTAAGAAAAACTTCCCTATTAAGACCTTTTAAAAAATTTATGGGGTACCGAAGTACAGTACCTGAATTCAAATAAACATGGGTACCGTCGGAAAGGGTCAAGTCAAAACGCTTTCCATGGGGCACATTTAAAGTGTTATATATCAATTTGTCGCTAGTGGCTGTCTGGTCATAGGTCAGTTTGGCATCGCTTTGCCTTCCAACTACCCTTCCGGTAGCATCCTTCAACGGCCCATTTTCGTCTGGTCTTATAATTTTTTTTGTACCGTCGTTTAAAATGATAGTGATTGGTTCGTTTTTGGGATTTAACACGCTTGCACTATTGGTTTGTGATATAGAGCCTTGGCGATACAGGTAGCCCACGCCCAGAAGGATTACAAATACGGCAGCAAATTTTAAAATACGCTGTATACTTCGGTTTTTTAACCTCTTTTTATCCTTTTCAATGTCTCTCAAGAGAGTACTCTTGATTTTTTCGACATCTGGTTTACTCATAGCGGTCGTTATTTCGTAATGTGTCTTTATGTAATTATTAAAAACATCTTCGTTACTGGGAATAGAAATCCATTTTGACAAATAATCCAATTCTTCCGAAACTGCTTCGTTGCTAAGATATTTCAGTATGATATTTTCTATTGCCAATGGGTCCATTTAATAGCTGTTGTTTATTGCATGACAAACTAAATCTTGAATACCCTAATGTTTTAGCTGATTATTTTTCATGTTTACCTTAAAGACCAATAGCGTCCTAAACGATTAAAAAAGAGAAAGGGAATTCTGTTCCTCAAAGTTACCTTTGTGGTGCAACACAAAACCACACCTTTC
>RCNB010001569.1_pt1 | contig 14331 bp, 13 predicted proteins | sample 2041321 | NCBI WGS metagenome assembly RCNB01 (sample SAMN09708232, study PRJNA481090) | Marine sediment metagenome, whole genome shotgun sequencing project. | reverse complement strand
AGATGGCTCGTATACAACTGGAACCGGCCTATGTTTTACATAGCCGTCCTTTTCGTGAAACCAGCCTTATCGTGGAGGCTTTTACGCGTGAATACGGCCGTATTGCCGTGGTTGCGAGAGGGGCGAAGTCAGACAGGTCACGTTGGCGAAATGTGCTTCAGCCTTTCCGGCCATTGTTGCTGAGTTGGAACCAGAAAAGTGATCTGGGTACGCTGACAGCTGCGGACCAGGTGGCATCACCACCCGCCTTGCAGGGCCAGAGCCTGTATTGCGGTATGTACCTGAATGAACTGCTGGTGCGTTTGTTGCATCGGGGTGACCCGCACATCGAAGTGTTCGAACGTTACCGATATGTGCTTTCTGAACTGGCTTCGGAATTACCACCCCAGCCGCTTTTGAGGGTGTTTGAGAAACACCTGTTGGAAGCCATCGGTTATGCGATGCTACTGGATCGGGAATGTAAGAGTGGTGCAGATGTACTGCCGCAAAACTGGTATGACTACAGACCGGACAGAGGACCGGTGTTGTCTGCCGGGCCTGGTAAAAACCGAGTTTCCGGTGCAGCGCTACTTGCACTACATGCTGAAAATCTGCAATCCGCGAATTTACCTGAATTACGAATGTTGATGCGGAGCGTGATCGGCTATCATCTGGGTGGTAAACCTTTGGCAAGTTTGTCCTTGTTTACCAACTGATTTCGTTATTTCAAAAAAGAGGTTTATTGTTATGCGTACCGGAAAACTATTGTTGGGTGTCAATATCGACCATGTTGCAACCATCCGGCAGGCACGTGGTGCCAGTTACCCCAGTGTGCTGGAAGCAGCCAGGGTGGCCGAGAACGCCGGTGCCGATGCGATCACTGTCCATTTACGTGAGGATCGCCGTCATATACAGGATCAGGAAGTGGTGGCACTGTGCAAGCAGATCAGAACCCGCGTCAATCTTGAAATGGCAGTCACCGATGAAATGTTGGCAATCGCCGTTCTCAATCAACCGGCAGATGTTTGCCTGGTACCGGAAAAGCGGGAAGAATTGACCACCGAGGGCGGTCTGGATGTTTTAGCCCATTATGACGCGGTCAAATATGCCTGCAAACATCTTGCTGAAGCGGGTATCAGGGTTTCCCTGTTTATTGACCCAGATGCTGCCCAACTGGATGCGGCAGTGGCATGCGGTGCGCCCGTTGTTGAATTACACACTGGCAGTTACGCCGATGCAGAGAAAGCGAGTGTCGAATCGGAGTATCAGCGCATTGTCACCGCGGCTGAATATGGTGAGTCGATTGGACTGCAGATCAACGCAGGTCATGGTCTGCATTATCAGAATGTAAAACCTGTTGTCAGGATTCCGCAGTTGATTGAGCTGAATATTGGCCATTCCATCGTTGCCCAGGCGCTATTTACCGGTCTGGACAAGGCGGTGCGGGACATGCATGAGTTAATGAAATAAACATTAAAAACAATATATTAAGGAGTTAACTTAATGTTGTTTATTAGGATATTTTGCAATGGGGCGTAGCCGAAAAAGACTATCCGACCAACCGTTTGAACTGGATATCGTAACCCTCGACGCCAAAGGTCTGGGTATGGCAGTGCATGGAGAGAAGAACCTGCATGTGTATGACGCATTGCCCAATGAAAAAGTCATTGCGCGTTATCTTTTTGGTCGCACTCAAAGGGGTAAGGCTGAGACGCTGGAAGTATTGGAGCCATCCGCCGACAGGGTAGAAGCCAGATGTCCGCATTTTGGTGTATGTGGTGCCTGCAGTCTTCAGCACCTGTCGTTGGACGCCCAGTTGGCACGAAAACAGTCTGTGCTGATGCATTTCCTGAAAGATACTGGCCATGTCGAACCGGCAATGATCTATTCGCCGTTAAGTGGCCCACAATGGAATTACCGCCGTAAAGCGCGGCTTTCAGTCCGTGATGTCGCCGCTAAGGAGCGGGTCCTGGTTGGTTTTCGCGAACGTAATGGGCGTTTCGTTGCTGATATGAATGAATGCCATATCCTTCGCTCAGAAATTGCAGACGCTCTGCCAGAATTGTCACGCTTGATAAAGACACTGGAGTGTCGTGCAGCGATTCCGCAAATCGAAATAGCCTGTGGTGACTCACAGAGTGCATTAATTATCCGTCATCTCGAGGAACTCACCGGAAGTGATCGTGAGAACCTACGGGATTTTGCAAAAGAATCAGGATTGGCCATACTTTCGCAGTCCGCAGGGCCTGACAGTATTGAGCTGCTGGAACCTGTGGATTTGCAACTGGAATACTCGATAGAATCATTGGGTCTGCGTTTCCACTTTGACCCGTTGGATTTCATCCAGGTTAACGGCGGGCTCAATCAACAAATGGTTGAGCGCGCACTCGAGCTACTTGATCCACAAGCTGAAGACAACATACTTGACCTGTTCTGCGGGCTTGGGAATTTCACCCTGGCGCTTGCAACCCGCGCGGGTCAGGTAACCGGTGTTGAAGGGTCGGAGCAGATGGTTGAGCGTGGTCGTGGCAATGCCCGTCTGAATGGTCTGAATAACGTCGGGTTCCACGGTACCGACCTGTACCAACCAACGCAGAGTCCACCATGGCCGGTGGCGGACTACAATAAAATTTTACTGGATCCACCACGTTCAGGTGCCCAGGACCTGTTGCCTTGGATTGCTGCAAGCAAGGCGCAAGAGGTACTGTATATTTCCTGTAACCCGGAGACACTGGCCAGGGATGCCGGGATACTGGTGAATCAGTACGGTTTCAGCCTTGAGGGTGCTGGAATTATCGATATGTTTCCACATACTCCACACAGTGAATCTATCGCCTTGTTTAAACGTAACATCAATGGAAGTGAACTATGACTGATGTCGCGGCATCAACCAGCCAGGATATGACACTGGGCCCACTTTTAATTGGCCTGCATGGACATGAGGTTAGCACCGAAGAAAGCGATTGGTTACGTCATCCCGCTGTTGGTGGCGTGGTGCTGTTTACCCGCAATTACCGTGATGTTTCACAATTGTCGGAACTCTGCGCCTCGATCAGGGCTTTAGCCGGTCGGGATCTGTTGATCTGTGTTGACCACGAAGGAGGACGCGTACAGCGATTCAGGGATGGTTTTACCCGTTTGCCGGCATTGGCGGTGTTGGGGAAGATGTATGCTGAATCACCATCCAATGCACTGGATTTCGCCTACCGGCATGGCCGCGTCATGGCGACGGAATTATTACTCTGTGGTGTGGATCTGAGTTTTGCACCGGTCCTGGATTTGGGTGATCGCAGTGTGGTAATCGGTGACCGCGCATTTGCTGCAGATAGCACAGCAATTATTGAGCTGTCCGATGCCTATGTCGCAGGTATGCATGATGCGGGTATGGCTGCCACCGGCAAGCATTTCCCCGGGCATGGTTCCGTGGTGGCAGATTCGCATACCGATGATGTTTGTGATCAGCGGACGTTTGAAGAGATTGAGCAGGCGGATTTGAAACCTTTCGCGGCTTTGAGTGGAAAGCTGGACGCGATGATGATGGCGCATGTCCTGTATCCGGCAGTGGATGACATGCCGGCAGGTTATTCACCTTTCTGGATCAAAACCATATTACGGCAGAAACTGGCCTATCAGGGCACAATATTTTCTGATGATCTGGGTATGTTTGCAGCGTATGTCGCAGGCGGTCTCGTTGACCGGATGCGGGATTCCCTGCTTGCAGGTTGTGACGCTGTGCTGGTTTGTGATCCGGAAGATGTACGGGCTTTACTGGCAGATATGCATGAGTCGTTTGCCGATGCAGACTCTGCCCTCATCAGGTTAAAAGGCCGCTTGACAGCCACCCGCGAAGACATTGAGCGGGTAGGTGAGTGGCGGCAATGGAAAAAATCGATTACACAATTAGAACTGGAGCAATCAAAATGGATATGAGTGATATCCCGGATCCACAAACGATACTGAAGAATTCACGGGTGCTTTTTAACCGTGACCAGGTCAGTGATGCAGTACAGAAAATGGCAGATGAGATCAATGAGTTTTATGGTGATAAACCATTGATAATGCTATCAGTTTTAACCGGTGCAATTATTCCTGCGGCATGGTTGGTTACAAAACTGAAAATGCCGATTCAAATGGATTTTGTCCATGCAACCCGTTATCGCGGCGGGCTATATGGCGCGGAACTCGAATACCGGGTGCCACCCCGGCTGGACCTGGAAGGGAAAAGAGTACTGATCGTTGATGACATATTTGATGAAGGCCATACACTGGCCGCCATCAAGGGTTCTGTTGAGAAACGCAAAGCGGGTTCTGTAAAGATGGCTTCCCTGGTGCGTAAACTCCATGACCGTGGCCTTTCACGGGACTATGTTGATTTTATCGGCCTCGATGTACCGGATGTGTATGTCTTTGGCTGTGGAATGGATGTCTACGAGGAATGGCGGCACCTGGATGAAATACTGGTTCTCGAGTAAGTCTGCTAGCGGAGAAGATTGATGCAGCGTTTGGGTCTGATTGGAGGTACCGGTCTTGATCATTGGGGGGCGGCTGTCAGGTCGCACAAAGTCTGCGGTGTGTATGGTCAGCCATCAGCCAACCTGGCTGAGTACAGCACAGGCGGCTTAGAGGTGCTTTTTCTGCCGCGTCATGGTGAGCAGCACAAAATCCCGCCACATGCAGTTAATTATCAAGCCAATATAGATGCTTTCAGACAGTTGGAAGTAGAAGGTATTATTGCCGTCAATGCGGTTGGTGGTATTTCAAGCCATAACGGGCCCGGTACACTGGCTGTGCCGGATCAGTTGATTGATTACACCTGGGGCAGGGCTCATACTTTCAGTATGACTGCCAGCGACAGCTTGCAACACGTAGAATTTGCAGAACCTTTTGATGGTCATTTACGCGCAGGATTACTCAAGGCTGCAGCATCTGCCGGGCTGGATGTAAACAATGAAGGTTGTGTTGGGGTTAGTCAGGGCCCGAGACTGGAAACCGCAGCGGAAATAAGACGGTTTAAACAGGATGGTTGTGACATGGTGGGAATGACTTCCATGCCCGAAGCGATACTGGCACGTGAAGCAGGATTGGATTATGCCAGCTTGTGTATCAATGCAAACTGGGCAGCGGGACTTGAGCAGGAACCGGTGACCATGGAAGCCATTGAGGCTACACTTGTGGAGGCTATGTTTAAAGTGCGCAAGTTACTTGGTGTGTTGTTTGAGGAGTTTTCCGATGTCCGTTGATACTCGTTTCCCACATTTGCTGTCGCCCCTGGACCTGGGTTTTACCACACTGAGAAATCGTGTGTTGATGGGTTCCATGCATACAGGGCTAGAGGACAGCAAAAAAGATTTCCCGAAACTGGCTGCGTATTTTGCCGAACGTGCTGCCGGGGAAGTTGGCTTGATTGTAACAGGCGGCATTGCGCCGGGCTTACGTGGTTCCCTTATGCCGAAACCGGCCGGTCTGTTCAATCGTTTGCAGGTGCCCCGTCATAAACTGGTTTCTTCAGCCGTTCATGAAGCGGGTGGCAAAATCTGCATGCAGATACTGCATGGTGGGCGTTATAGCTATCACCCCATGAATGTTGCACCCAGTGCAATCCAGTCACCTATCACACCATTCAAACCAAATGCCTTATCCGCCAAGGGTGTTGAAAAACAGATTCGCAATTTTGTCCGGGCGACAAGACTGGCCCGTGAGGCCGGTTACGATGGTGTTGAAATCATGGGTTCTGAGGGCTATTTCATCAATGAATTCACCACTTCTCATGTCAACAAACGGACTGATGAGTGGGGTGGCAGCACCCGCAACCGTTATCGGATCGCCGAGGAGATACTCAGCAGATGCCGTGAAATCGCCGGGCCGGATTTTATTATTATTTATCGCCTGTCAATGCTGGACCTGTTACCGGATGGGAATTCCTGGGATGAGATTGTCGAGCAGGCAAAAATGGCGGAAGCATCAGGAGCCACAATTCTCAACACGGGCATCGGTTGGCACGAGGTGCGCATTCCAACCATCGCAACCATGGTTCCCCGGGGCGCATTCAGTTGGGTAACAGCGCGTATGCGACCGGAAGTGAATATACCGGTGGTGGCCACCAACCGCATCAATACGCCACAGGTGGCAGAAGAAATTCTGGCGACCGGTGAAGCTGACATGATCTCCATGGCCCGGCCATTGCTGGCCGACGCGGAGTTTGTCAGGAAAGCTCGCGAGGGCCGACCGGAAGAAATCAATATTTGCATTGCCTGCAACCAGGCTTGTCTGGATCATATTTTTGTCGGCAAACACTGTTCATGTCTGGTAAACCCACGTGCATGCCGTGAAACCGAGTTGAATTATCTGCCGGCTAAGGAGATCAAGGCCATCGCAGTTGTCGGGGCGGGTCCTGCGGGGCTTGCTTTTGCAACAGTTGCCGCCGGACGAGGTCACCGGGTCAGCCTGTTTGATAGCGCGGACGAGATCGGCGGCCAGTTTAATATGGCTAAAAAAATTCCCGGCAAGGAAGAGTTCAGTGCCAGCCTGGAATATTACCGAGGCGAATTGGATCGTACTGGTGTTGATTTACAGTTGGGTACCCGTATCACTCCCGAGGATCTTGCCGGATATGACGAAATCATACTGGCTACAGGTGTTTATCCAAGACAACTGGACCTGCCCGGTATCAATCACAGTAAGGTCGTCTCATATATTGATGTCCTAAACGACAGGGTCAAAATTGGCAAACGCGTCGCTCTCATCGGCGCCGGTGGTATCGGTTTTGATGTTGCAGAATTCTTAAGCCACTCAGATGAACATCCGCACAGCCGTCAGTCAGGCGAGGCTTTTGCGCGCGAATGGGGTATCGATCGCACTTTTGAAGCCAGGGGAGGGGTTGAGGGCATAAAACCACAACCACCCGAATCGGCACGTGAAATCTGGTTATTGCAACGCAAAGCGGGCAAGCCGGGCAAAACACTGGGTAAAACCACCGGCTGGATACATCGTCTGAGTTTACGGCACCGGGGCGCTCATATGCTGGGTAATGTGAATTATGAAAGCATCGACGACAATGGTCTACATATCAGTATTGACGGTGAAAAACAGCTGTTAGAAGTCGATCACATCGTGGTTTGCGCAGGGCAGGTCAGCAACCGTGATCTGGAGGCAGTACTGAAAGAAAGGGGGCTTACACCCCACATCATTGGCGGCGCCCAAAAGGCTTCCGAACTGGATGCCAAATACGCCATACGTGAAGGTAGTGAGTTGGCTGCAAAGTTGTAGGATGCATGAGGAGGTCCCGGTTGTGGGTTTTGCCATAGAAGAACGTAGGGTGGGTAACTTGTTACCCACGAATCGAAAGGATTAATGGTGCATAACAATTAGGTTTAAAACCGTGGGTAACAAGTTACCCACCCTACGTTGATTTCGGCAAACTCAAGTGCAAGACCAGCCAGCCGCAGAATGCGGAGGCTACTGAACCGCTGATGACACCGATCCTGAGGGCGGCGCCTTGTGAAAATCCGCCGTGTTCGAATGCCAGGCCACCGATGAACAGGCTCATGGTGAAACCAACACCACACAAAAGCGCTATTCCATATAGCATTGCCCAACTTGCGCCTTCCGGTTTTTTTGCGATACCCAGGCCAACCGCCAGCGCGGTCATACCGAAAACGCCCACTTGCTTACCAAAAAACAGGCCCAGGACAATACCGGTTGAAACTGTTCCCAGTACCGCGTCACTACTCACTCCGGCAAATGAAACACCGGCATTTGCAAAAGCAAATATAGGTAACACACCGTAGGCAACCCAGGGATGCAGAATGTGTTCGAGGTGACGCGAGGGTGAATGATCATCATTGGCTTTTAGCGGGATAAAGGCAGCAACAACGATGCCGGCCAGGGTCGCATGCACACCGGACTTGAGCACAAACAACCATATGAATGTGCCAACGATAAGATATGCAGCCAGACTTTGCACACCCAACCGGTTCAGGATGAAAAGCACAGCAACACCAGCACCAGCGGTCGCCAGGGAGGTTGTGCTCAGGTCAGCCGAATAAAAAACTGCGATGATGATAATCGCTGCAAGATCATCAAAAATGGCAATGGTTGTAAGAAATACTTTCAGGCTCGCAGGAACACGGCTACCAAGCAGACTCAATATTGCCAACGCGAAGGCGATGTCGGTTGCGGTCGGGATAGCCCAGCCATTGATGCCCTGGGGGTTATCTTTGTTGATCCACCAGTAGATCACTGCCGGTATCACCAAACCGCCGATGGCGGCCAGCGCAGGCAGCGCAATCTGATCTGCACGGGAGAGTTGGCCCTCAACGACTTCACGTTTTAATTCCAGACCGACCAGCAGAAAGAACACCGCCATCAATCCATCGTTGATCCAGAGTATCAAGGGCTTGCTGACACCGAAACTTTCTACCAAGACGGTAAATTTCAGATTCAGAGTTTTGATGTACAGATCTTCAAGAGGTGAGTTGGCCAATACCACTGCTAGTATTGCTGCACATACGAGGATAATACCGCCGGCCGTCTCCAGTCGTAAAAAATCCCGCCATGCTTCGCCTACGGTTCGGCTTGTCCTGTTATCCATTAATATATTGTCCCGTTTCTAATCTTGATTGACTGATTGCAGAATTGATAAACACGAAATATAATTCATCTAATTCTAGTTTTAAGGTAATGTATATGAGCGATTGGACGCTTTTCAGCAATCATGGCCATGTCCTGGTCTGCCTGGCTCGCGACTCCGAAGCGCGATTACGCGATGTTGCGATGGACGTTGGTATTACCGAACGTGCCGCGCAAAAAATTGTACGCGATTTACAGGATAGTGGCATGGTCACCGTCACAAAAAATGGCCGCAGAAACAGTTATCGCATTCATCGCAAGACAACATTGCGCCATGACCTCGAATCAGCCTGTACTCTGAAAGACCTGATTAAATTTGTCAATAAGGATATATCAAAGAAACCTCTGTCCCGCAAAGCCGGGTCTCAAGTAACAGAGAAAGTGCCGGCACCTCCATTGGTTGCGGAGAAGAAACCCAGTCAAAGTCCGGTAGCTGAACTTGAGAAAGAGAAACCCGAACCAACCCAGGCTGAGAAAGAACGGCAACAGGGATTTTTGTTTTAAGGAATCTTCACGGATCAGCAAACGGATATAGTTGATTATGAAAAAGAAATGGATGATCTACGGTGCAAATGGCTACACCGGCAAGCTGATAGTAAAACAAGCCAAACAACAGGGTTTGCGGCCAATACTGGCCGGACGTAGCCGTGAAATCATCGAGGCGATGGCCGCGGAAACCGGTTTTGACAGCCTTGTTTTTGACCTTGAAGATATACCTGCGATACATAGTGCACTGGATGGAGTTTCAATCGTATTGCATTGTGCCGGTCCGTTTTCGGCGACCTCCCAACCGATGATAGAGGCCTGTCTGAAGAACAATTGTCACTACCTGGATATTACCGGTGAAATCAGTGTGTTTGCCAATGCCGAACGGCGCTCGAATGAAGCCAGGCGTGCGGATATCGTGTTAATGCCCGGGGTTGGTTTTGATGTCGTACCCACCGACTGTCTTGCAGCCACATTGGTGAAAGCCTTACCTGCAGCCACCTCATTAATGCTGGCATTCGAAGCCGGAGGTAGGATGAGCCCGGGTACGGCAAAAACAAGTATTGAAGGTTTGGCGGGCGGTGGTTGTATTCGACGCGATGGCAAGTTGAAGTGGGTGCCATTGGCCTGGAAGACCCGTGAAATCCCGTTTGAGCACGGCAAGCGTTTGGCTGTCACCATCCCATGGGGTGACGTTTTTACAGCCTATATCAGTACAGGAGTGCCGGATATCGAGGTTTATATGGCGGCACCACCTTCGGCCATTTCGCGTATGAAACGATTACGTATGGTTAAACCATTGCTTTCCATGCAATGGGTACAGAACATGATGAAAAGGCGTATAGAAAGGTCTGTAACCGGACCTGAGGTCGGCGAGCGGCAGAACACGGAAATGCATTTATGGGGTGAGGTCAGCAGTGCCGATGGCCGTAGTGTTTCTGCAACGATGACAACACCCGATGGCTATGATGTCACGGTGACGGCCAGCCTGGGTATCGTGGAGTACCTGTTGGAAAATGACGTGGAAGGTGGTTTTTACACACCGTCACTGCTGATGGGGGCGGATTATGGGACACGGTTACCCGGTGTGAGTTTGAATATCAGTCCTTAAAGATCTCTACCTGCCCGCGACTTGCATCCCGCAGACCGGTGGCCAGTTTTTCATGGTCGGCTTCACGGCAGCGGATTTTCAGGATCAGGCCATCACTGGCATAGGATTCCTCCAGCTTCTCCGCCGAGAATTGATTCAGCAGTCCGTGCACACGGGATGTCCATTCAAAGCCAGCCTTGATCGTGTACTCCGCCATGGGGAACAGTTCGACGATGCCAGCCCTGTCCAGGCATTTAGCAGTCGTTCCGGAATAAGCCCGCACAAGGCCACCAACACCAAGCTTGATACCGCCAAAGTAGCGTGTCACCACGACCATGACATTTTCCAGTTGACGACGCTCGATGACATTTAACATGGGCCTGCCGGCCGTACCTGAGGGTTCACCATCATCATTTGAACGAACCTGTAAATTAATACGCCACGCCCAACAATTGTGTGTAGCCTGCGGGTCAATGACAGATTCGTAAAAATCCAGTGATTCAGCTTGCGAGGTGACACAGGCCGCGTGGCAGATAAAACGGCTTTTCTTGATGGTTTCCTCAAATGAAGCCGGGGTTTTTAGTGTTAGCATCAAGGAAGCTGGTCTTTAAGCACGTCTGGCAATGGGTAATCGGGGTAACGTTCTTTAAATAATTCCAGTTCTGCTATCCATTGACTGTCACCGGCCTGTTTCATTTCGATGATAGTCAGTATTTGCTGTTCGATTCCGGATTCATCATCGACATGCGTTTCTGCTTCTTCCAACACCGGTTCTGTAGCAGCGCTGGGAAGCGACATTTCATAAGTTGCTTCGGCTTTTATAGAGTCAACCATCAGATCAGCCCCATCCCGGGTGACTTCTTCCTGCAGCAGCCCTGAAATTTCGGCATCTTTATCGAGAATCTCAGGTTTTTCCCGTAGGCTTTCCTGAGGACTCAGTGAGTGTTGAACCTCCGAAGCCGAATGCCTGGCCCGATCCTCGGGTTTGATTTCTGTTGCGACGCTCATGGGCGCTGCGGCAACTGGTATGTTTTGGGGTGTATCCTGTCGTACCGCGCCTTTGGTTTTCATCTCCAGGTTGAGCTCATCAGCCTTAATTTCTAAGGATTTAGCAACCGGGGCTTGTTTCTTTGCTATCTTGCCGCTTTCCAGGCGTATGGCTTCATTGTTGCTGATGTCACCTTCAAGGACCTGTGTGGACTCGGGTTGATTCAAAATCAACGAAAATGCCAATACAAAAACTGCGGTCGTCGTCAGTCCGTGCAACCAGCCGAATTTCATCCAATGTGGCTTCTTCTCTACAGCGCGGTGAGCGCTGTTCAAAATGGCCTGATCCAGCAATTCCGGTGGCTCATCCTGTTCCAGGCGGGCGTAAGCTGAACTGAGTTTGTCCAGTTCGCCGTTCAAAGACTTATCATTTTCGCCATTGTTGTGAATGCTGTTCATTCAACCAGGCTCCGTTTGAGTTTGTTAACCGCATAACGTAGACGACTCTTGACCGTCTCCCTGCTGACACCGGTTACGCTGGCAATTTCTTCCATTTTGAGACCGCTTTCAAGTTTCAGCAGAAGCGTATTTCTTTGCTCCGCAGGCAATGCAGTGATTCCTGCCCTCAATTGTTCGGTCAGTTCCCCCTCGATAACCCCTTGTGAAGGATCTGGCCGGTCATCTGGCAGTGTATCTGCCTCCACGGTGTCGATGGGTCGTAAACTGCGGTAGTGGTCCACCAGGTGGTTGTGGGCGATTCTGTACATCCATGCTTTGAAGGGGGCATTTGAACGGTATTTGCTACGTGCCTTAATGATTTTTTCCCAGGCACCCTGGTAGAGGTCATTGACTGTTGCTGCGTCATTGATCTGACGGTTGAAATAGCGGAAGAGGGGACCGCGGTGCCGGGCATAGAGTTGATCGAAAGCTTTTGCATCACCCTTTGCATATTGGTGCATCAATTTTTCGTCGGTTATTTCCCGCATGAGGGAAGCGTAGCGGAATTGGAGTATTGAGCCAAGTACTGTCATCCCGGCCTGCGCCGGGATGACGGTACCTCCAGAAAGGACTTAATATGCTTGAATTCAACCTTTGTCCACGTTTTGAGCAACATTTTCTGTTTGATCCAATGTATCAGCTAGAGTCACTAACTGCATGAATTCGCTGCGGTAACCGTGTTGATCATTTCCTCTGGATTGGCGGGCCAGGTTTGCGATTTCGTCGTAGCTGAAACCTTCCAGGTAGGTGCCGCCGCGTAACTTCTGTCCAAAGGCCGCTACGGATGCTGCGAAGTTGAAGCTGTCACTACCGCGTGCATTAATACCGCTATCCATTACTGCTGATTCAATCAGTTTTGATACCGATTCATTGGGCGACTTGTAACGTATACGCAGGTGGGCAAGTTCGTTGCTGAATGTCCCTTTGTCTTGTTCAACGCTTGTCGATTCGGATTGGTAGCGCCGATCTGGCAGACGTTGTCCGTTGCTACCGGTGAGGGCGATTTCATACAGGGCTGTAACCCGGTGACCGGCACCGATTTCACCGGCATCCACTTTGTCATTGGTGAAATCTTCCTCGTTGAGCATACGGTTTTCATAACCGATCAAGCGGTATTCAGATACCCGGGCAGGGTTGAATTCGATCTGGATTTTCACATCCTTGGCGATGGTCAATAGTGTTGCCGATAGTTCTTCAGCCAACACCTTTTTTGCTTCCGAGAGACGGTCTATATACGCATAATTGCCATTGCCTTCGTCGGCGAGTTGTTCCAGTAAATGATCATTGTAGTTGCCGCTGCCAAAGCCGAGGGTAGTCAGAGCGATACCTGCCTTGCGCTTACGTTGGATCAGGTCAATAAGTTCTTCGGTACTGGCCAGACCGACGTTGAAGTCGCCATCGGTTGCCAGGATGACGCGGTTAACGCCGTCTTTGATGAAGTTCTGCTGTGCCATCTGGTAAGCGAGACGGATTCCGGCAGCACCATTGGTAGAACCGCCAGCCTGCAATTGCTGCAATGCCACCAGGATGTCCGCCTTGCGGTCACCGCGGGTAGGTTTAAGCACGATACCAGAGGCGCCCGCGTAGACGACTATGCTGATGCTGTCACGCGCGTCGAGTTGTCCGACCAGCATGGTCAGTGCCTGCTGCAGCAGCGGCAATTTGTCGGCTGAGTTCATCGAACCCGATACATCAAGCAGGAATACAAGGTTGGATGCTGGCAATTGCGTCCGTGGAACCTTGTAACCCTGGATACCTATACGTACTAAACGGGTGTTGGTGTTCCAGGGTGTGGGGGCAATTTCAGTGCTGACCTGAAATGGTACGTCCTGGCTTTCCGGATAGGGGTAATCGTAGTTGAAATAGTTGATGAACTCTTCTACCCGAACGGCATCTTCGGGTGGTAGTTGTCCCTGGTTCAGCCAACGCCGCATATTCGAATAGGCTCCGGTATCCACATCAATTGAAAACGTGGAAACCGGGTTGCTGGCGACCCGAAAGATGTTCTGGCTTTCAAGGTGTTGGTAATTCTCTCGATAGAGGGGTTCATTTGCATGACGGATATTGTTTTGCATCATACTTGTCATGAGTGTGCCGACTTGGGCCTGGCTGTGCTTTGCAGCCACCATGCGGTCCCTTGCCACATGCTTTGTTATTAAGGCTGCATCATATTCATGCAGTACGGCAGTAGATTCTGGTTTCTTCCGTTCTCCGTCTAATCTTTCCTCGACCGGACCTGGCATAGCGATAATGATCTGCTCATCTTCATGGGTTTTACCGGTTAAGTCTCTTACCGTGTCTTGTGTACGTGATTGGGACTCGGTGCTGCCTGCGACTTGCGAGCTGTCGTTCTTTTCTACAGCGCAGGCTGTGAGAGTGGTGATGCAAAGTGTGATGACTAGTGTTTGGAATTTCATTTTTTACTCCTGGTTTGCTGAAAAATCATTTCGTACTGGTTAAATACGTGAGCAGGTGTAAAAAGGGGTTAAACCGGGCTGACCCGAGTGGATTTACCTCTCGTCAGGTTCTGCAAAAGAATCCACCCAAACCAAGCCGGGATATGTGTACCTGCCGTCTGAGACCTTAAAAAACAGGGATGTTTTTTACAGAGCCTACATGGACGTACTTGTGGCGTGTCTCAGAGGGCAGGTACACGTGTCGCG
>RCNB010001568.1_pt1 | contig 14338 bp, 11 predicted proteins | sample 2041321 | NCBI WGS metagenome assembly RCNB01 (sample SAMN09708232, study PRJNA481090) | Marine sediment metagenome, whole genome shotgun sequencing project. | reverse complement strand
GCGTGGCCAATGGCTGGATAAACAACGAGTGGCTGATTGTCATCGCGATCGCACTGTCACTGTCTTTCGTAATTGCGGCGGTACTTAATAGTAGGGTGCATCGAATCTATGCCCGATTCCGCGCATCGTTGCGGCGCCTGCAAAGAGACGAGCGACTCACCAATGATCGATTGGTCGATATAGAAGGTGCGACGATTGCCATCGTCGGTATGGGTGGGGTTGGAACGGGTACTTATGATGCGATGCGCGACTTATATGGCGAGACTGTCGTCGGTGTAGACATTGACCCGGTCACAGTACGAAACCAGCAAGCAGAGAATCGACGGGTTCTGCTCGGTGATCCAGGCGATGCGGATTTCTGGGATCGAGTTCAAGCGGCGCATACGCTGGAACTTGTGATGTTGGCTCTGCCGAAACCCAGCTCCAGCCTCGCTGTACTCGATGAGCTAAAGGAGGCTTCGTTCACCGGGCGGGTTGCCGCGATCGCGAGATTTCCGGACGAGGTAGAAGCTCTAAAGCAGGCCGGTGCAACTACCGTGTTCAATATCTACACCGAGGCCGGCGCGGGTTTTGCGGCACATGTCGTTGCCAAGGCATCGGCATGAAGCAGTCCGGCCGCCAGTATTTCTTTATGGAACTCTTGAAAAGCTAGATAGAAAAAGGGGTCGAACCGATTTTGGCCTCCTAATTCGGTTCGACCCCTTTATCCAGTGCAGTTTCAGGGACGCCCACACTCAAAGTCATTGTCTCCTACGGGTTTACACTGCGGTGGAAATCCTCGTGCTTGCCAGTATTCGAACACTCCCAACTCACGAACTACCGTTTTGAACTGTGGCGTAGTACGAAATTCGTCGCCGTCCGGATGCCAAAGTGCATACGCAGCCTGACGGGCATTCTCAATCAGTTCATCATAGGCTCGAAATGACAGGAACATAGCCGCAACAGACGACAGTTCATTGCCGCTGCTCGTCTGACGCTCCCAGTCTTTGAGACGCGCAAGCCCCCTGCTGTTATCAGCGTCCGGGTGCTCAATCGCACGAATCCACTCGATCACCGGAGCGCCCGCCGAACCCAGTCTGGCATCGGCAATGAACAACGCCAGATAACGCTGCCCATTGCGAACGTAAGTGGATACAAAAGCATCGTTGGTCGAATGAATCATGTATTCGAGTGTCTCGTTGCTGAGCTTCAGCGCGGTCTCGGGGTCGCCTTTGAACAGATAGGCGCGCGCCAGATGCTGGCGACAATTTTGATATCCGGAATCAATGGCCAGGCACTGCTGCAGTGACGCCATCCCCTCGTCGATAAATCCGGCCACCATCTGAGCCAGACCTTGCCACAACCACGCGGTCGTATTTTTCGGGTCTTTCTCGATTGCAGCCGCATAATAATCGAGGCCGCCGGGCGCATCGCCAAGAACGTCCGCCACCGACCCAAGCACCGCTAAAGGCAGCGATAAATCGGGGTTTAACGACAGCGCTTTTTCCGCGGCCGCCTTCGCGAGTGGTGTGTGATCAATGTCATCGCCGAAAATCCATTCTTCCGCAACCGATTCAACCGCACCAAGGCCAGCCCAGGCCCGAGCGAAACCGGGATCAAGTTCGACCGCTTTCTGGAACAGACGAATACTCTCCGGCAACTGCTCACGGGCGATGAAGAGCTCCCTCGCCGTGAGATACATCTCGTAGGCGTCGAGGTTCTCCGTTGCCGCCTCAACCGTGACCGCCTTCTCGCCACCCATACCCAATTCGCCTGTCAACGCGTTAACGATCGCGTTGGCGATCTCGTCCTGGATGGCGAAGATATCGGTGAGCTCGCGATTGAAGTTCTCCGACCACAAATGACGGTCGGTACCCGCCTCGATGAGCTGCGCGGTGATGCGTATACGATCGCCGTCTTTACGCACACTGCCCTCGAGGACGTGAGCGACGTTGAGTGCTTTGGAAATCTCGGGAATGCTGAGCGTCGATCCGCGATACGCGAACGATGAGGTGCGAGAGGCAACGCGAAGATCATCGACATGCACCAGGAGGTTTAGGAGCTCCTCTGAGAGACCGTCGGTGAAGTATTGTTGATCTTGATCAGGACTCAAATCGGCAAAGGGCAAAACGGCAATCGATCGGTCGTCCGCTACAGCGTCGACCGGCATTGATTCGTCGACCAAAGCAACGGCTGCAACATCGGTATCGACCGAGGTTTCCGGAATCAATCGGTCGGCGATCAAACCGACGATCGCGAGAACTAACAAAACTACGATCAACGTATTGATCTTCTTGCCGGTATCGGGTGTGACGAACTGCGAGCGATCGATGTCGACCTCTCGTTTCAGACCATCCGGAGTCATCTCGTAGATCCAGGCGAAAATCACGACGGGAAAGAAACCCAGTATCAATAGCATGACGACGATGGAGCCCGCCGACTCAGGCACGGATAACAATGACGACAGCACATCCGTTAGCTGCAGCAGCAACCACGCAGACACCAAATAAAGGAAGCCGACACGGATCACATTGCGACGTTTAAGCTCTTGAAAAAGCGACATATGTACCCTGAAATGGAACGTAGACGGATACTCGCATAAACTCGTACGCTTGGCTCAATAAAAGCGTACCAACCCATGCCCGCCGTCGAATCACAGATGCTCCCGCTCGGTACAGAAGCACCGACCTTCACATTGCCGGATCCCGACGGGGCGCTTCATACCCTGCGTCGTGATGCACCAGCAACGCTCGTCATGTTTATCTCCAATCACTGTCCGTTCGTTATTCACATCCGTCGCGAGCTAGCCACGATCGGGGTCGAATATGAAGCCCGCGGTGTCGCTATCTATGCCATCAACAGCAATGATGTAAAAACGTACCCGGCGGACAACCCGCAGCGTATGAAAGAAGAAGCTGCGACCTGGGGATATACCTTCCCTTACCTGTTCGATGAAAGTCAGGAAGTTGCCAAAGCGTATCGAGCAGCATGTACGCCGGACATTTTTGTGTTCGATGCTAAGCAGAAATTGGCTTATCGCGGGCAACTTGATGATAGCCGTCCGTCGAACAAGCTTCCGATTGATGGGCGTGACGTGCGAGCTGCGCTTGATGCGGTTTTGGCGTCGGAGACGCCGGACGCGAGGCAGATACCAGGTATTGGTTGCAGTATTAAGTGGATAACGGGGAATGAGCCGGAGTACGCTTAGTCATGTCTTTAATTGGCAACCTGGTGTTCTTCGTATTTGGCGGATTCTTAATCTTCCTCGGTTACGTTCTAGGTGGCATCTTGCTGTGCCTCACGATCATCGGCATTCCATTCGGACTCATGTGTTTCAGACTGGCCGGCAGTGTCATCGCACCATTTGGTCGCGAGCTTCGCGAGACCGAACCACCGGGCGGGCCGATAGCATTGATCATGAACATCATCTGGATAATCCTGCCAGGTCTCGAGCTGGCTATCATGCACTTGCTACTCGCCGCATTCTTCGCCTTGACGATCATAGGCTTTCCACTCGCGGTACAGCACATGAAGCTCGTACCGATGGCGCTGCTGCCGTTTGGTCATGAGATGCGGGATATCCAGGATGGGCCCAGGGTGAAGGCGTCGACCTGCGAGATGGGGTTTGTCACAAGCTGGTCGGCATCAGGATGCTGGAACTCAATTCACTAACGCCTGTACACGCTCGGCGACGATGTCGACGACTCGAACTAGCGCCTCAAGCAGTTGCTCATTTACCTCGATGTAACCCTCATATTCTGCGACGTTTCGCTGCCGGTGTGCGTCACTCATCACACGCCAGTACTCCGGCTCAAGACCAATCGTATGCTGTGCACATTGAAAGACAATGTACCGGCTCTCCGATCGATACCCTGTATTCTTCAGAGCCGCAAGACACAATGCATGTGCTGCGCCATAAATAATATCGAATCGAGTTTCAATACTCAGACCGGGGTGTTTGAAGTCTTCGATTTTGACCAGTCCACGTTGGATCAATCCCATGACCTCATCACGCGTTGACGGATCAACTTTTAGTTTTCCTATTTTGACGAGATTTTCGAGACTCTCATTTGGCATCAACGGATCCGATCAGGTTGATCGTAGGCGAGCTGAGAACTCGGGAGATAAACGGATTTTCATTATCCAGTCGTTCTTGAAAATCGACTTCTGTATACAGCGTCAGATTGATCGGACGCGCCAGCACGCGCTCCACTGGCATCATCGCAGCATAAACCTGTTCGAGTTCGGCGCTATCTGAAACAACGAGAAGATCGATATCACTACTGGAAGTATCCGTGCGTTTGGCGACGGAACCGTAGATAAGAGCAAGCCTCGGCGTTTCTGGCAGTGCCTCAAGTGCTTCCCGAATCGGGCCAGCAAGGCCAACCGTCTTTTGGATAATGCCGCAGAGTTCATCGAATAGCGGTGAAGCAGCGTTGGCCTGAAAATGTTTTTGTGTGGCGACCTTGTGCACCGTAACCAATCCGCCCTTGTGTAAACGTTCGAGCTCTCGTTGTACGGCACCGCGACCGGATTTGGCCAGCTCCATTATTTGGGTAACAAAGAAGCTTCTGTCGGGTTGACCAAACAGAGCACCAAGCACCTTCTGTTGTGTAGAGGTAAAGAGCGCATCCGCGAGTGAGCTGCTCCGAGATGTTTCTGAGGTGTTGGAACTCGACTTATTTGCTAAAACTACCATATGGATCATATATATACCCTAAATGGGTATTTTAGTACCCTTTTTGGGTATGTCAAGCGACCGAGCTTACTTCAGGGCATCGACTTGCTAGCCCCTCGACCCGGATTGCAGAAACCGCACAATCTCCACCATCGCCGCCGTATCCACCCAGCAGTACTTGAGCAACTTCGCCTTCAGATCCGCCTTTCGCTCCGGCGTCGTCTCAGAGTGTATTGCCTCAAGAAAAAAGTTCGCAGCAGCCATGCCTTCGTTTATTTCGCCGAGCTCTTTATAATTTATGCTCGACGCAACCGTGGGACCGATGTACTTGAGCGACCAGGACCCGAGCATGTCCGGATGGCAGTAATATTTCTTCGTGACATTGGCGAGGTCGACTACCCGCTCGACGATCGCCAGCAGCGGCGCTTTCAGATCCGGAAACATGTCTGCCAACTGCCTGATGACCCGCTCTTCGACCGTTGTGTACTCGAACACGGGTCCTGAGTCGCCAAGACACTTGATAAGCGACTCAGCCAAAGCCCGCATCGGCGGCTCGCCCGACAGATCCAGAAACTCCTCGTGTCGAACGCTGGCCAGCGAACCATCACCCTTGCCGTCGTCGATATGAACTGACCATTGAACAGGGACCTGTTTATACGGCTGCGTGCCCTCCCATATCGGAATACCAGGACCTGTTGTTTCAAAGTCCAGGTAATACCGTGGGTATGGCAAAGCCGCAAGGACCTCTTTCGCGCCGGCGAGAACTTCAGGTTTGCCGGCCTTGGCGACGCGATAAATCCACTGGCGCTTGGCGCCCTTGACCTCTTTAGCCGGGATGTCGCGTATATCTTTCAGGCCCTTGTTCACCCAAGCGAATATGTCCTTCTTGGCACCACGGATGCCGACAATTGGATACTTGCTCTCTGTCGGCCAGCAGACCGACTGAAACTCGCACAAATAGGGAGTTGCGCAGTGTCTCCCGACCGGCACCTTTGGCATTTCACCCATCACCGTAGCGGCTGACGTCGCGACGAGCGCAGCGACCTGGCCCTGAAGCCTTTCGGCAATCTCTGTGACGTCTTCCTGCTTGAGCAGCGCGTCGTAATCACCGTCACCCTGATACTCGAACTGGTTATCGATATAGGCCAGCGATATGGACTTGATCGACAGACCCGCACCGCGCAGCACCCAAAGCTGGATCGCCGCATCAAATTTGTTCACATCTTTGGCCGATGCGCCCGACTTAACTTCGATCACATGCCAGGCATCGCCGTCGGGAATCATGACGTCGGCACGAATCAAAACGCCATCATGCTCAAAGGTCGCCTCGAAAACAGGGAAGTCGATTCCACCCGCAAACAACTCGCTCGTATCCTTGAGCATGACACTCGAGTCACTGTTGTACGCAATCTCGACCGAATCCCTGGTGCCGTATTTGTCCTGCGCCATTTTTCCAACACGATGACCAACATCGAATATGACCTGGCGCTCGTCTGAATCCTCAGCGAGGTCAGGATGATGCTTATCCAGATAGAGTTTCTTCTGACATTGCCAGGCGGCAATGAGTTTGGATTTGGAGAAATAGGGTTTTTCATTCATCGACATACTCAAATCAATCCTCGGTGTTTCCCGGAAGCCATTTGGCAGAATCAGGTGAACTACGCTTAGCGTCGATCATCAGGCGTGCCAACATACACCCAAAAGTCATTCGCAACTCGAAAAGGGGTCGAACCGAATTAACCTACAGCAATTTATTCGGTTCGACCCCTTATATCTCTCGCCGGATTGGACATGTTTTCCGCTGACTCTGCCGTCTTGCACAACTCTAGCGGGAGCAGCCCAATATTGTGGGAGTGGCGCTGTATTGTGGGAGCAATGCAATACTGTGGGAGCGGCGCTGTATTGTGGGAGCAATGCAATACTGTGGGAGCGGCTTCAGCCGCGAATTCTAAACCTCAAGACCCACCCTGAATTGGCACGACAAAAAAAAGGGGTTGAATCCACTGCTGTCCCACTTACTCCAAAATGGGGGCCTGGCCTGAAAATCGCGGCAAGATGCCGCTCCTACGATTCTGCCGATCGTAACGTAGGAGCGGCATCTTGCCACGATTGACAATGCTCGGCCGCGGTGGAAAACATCGTCGCCGACCGTTGCGAATTTCAAGTCCCGATGAACGAAGACGACCTGCATGTCAGTTCGTGCATTGGACTTACAGTCCTGTAACGAGAGTAAGTGGGACAGCAGTGGGTTCGCCCCCTATTTCATTCGCTAGTCAGTTCTACGATTTCGTGGCCTTCCTCGTCCAGCTCTATGATCTCGTAACCGAGTTCTTCAAGTCCCGGTAGAATAACCTGCTTGTCTCCGACAACGACGATGATCATGTCATCCATCGTCAGCTGCTGCGCCACGATTTCGTCCAGTTCGGACTTGTCGACTGCAGCGAGAATTTCGCGTTGCTTTTCGACGAAGTCATCATCAAGATCATAAACGAGAATGTTGCTGAGAAAGCCAAGTTTCTGGGACGGCGTCTCAAACAACCTCGCATCATTTTGTCCAAGCGCTTTGCGCGTATAAGCGAGCTCTGACTCGGTGATTCCTGACTCAACAAATCCCCGTATCTCATTCTCAAATTGCACAATCGAATCCGAAGTTGCATCGGTTCTAACGGCGGCGGCGGCAGTAAATACCCCGTAATCTTTTGTACCGGCAAATCCGGTGCGCGCACCGTAGGTATATCCCTTGTCCTCGCGGAGATTTAAATTGATACGACTATTGAACGATCCACCTAGCGTGAAGTTTGCAAGCGAAGCCCGGTAGTACTCGCCATCCGCGTCGTAAGTTAAGGCGCGCTTACCGATTCGAATTTCGGACTGCGCTGCACCCGGTTTGTCAACGAGATAGAGCTTAATCTTGCCGGTTTCAGGAAATGACTGGAGCTCAACTGCTGCCACAGCAGGGCCATCCCAGTCTTCAAACACCGTCAACTTCGATGCCAGTTCCTGCTGACCAAGATCGGAAACAGCAATAATCTGGCCAATCTTCGGCGAATAGTAATCTGCGTAAAACTGCTTAACGTCTTCCAGTGTAATCGTGGCGACGGTTTTCTCAGTGCCTATATTCAGATAGGAAAAACTGTTTTCCTTTCCGTACAGCAGTTTTTGATAGACAACATCAGCGGTCACGGCTGCCTGCTTTTTGCTTTGGCTGATGGCCTGAAAAGTTTGTGCCTTTACGCGTTCAAAGTCTTCCGGATCGAACTTCGGTTTTAGCAGGCGTTCCGCGGCTATGGCGAGTGTCTCGTCAAGGTTCTGCGTCAAGCTACGAATGCCCAGCGTCGTGGCATCATTGCCGACGGCGAACTGCACCGAAGAACCGAGCTTTTGCAACTCATTGCTCAGCTCCTCGTTGGTTGATTCGGTTGTTGCTTCATTCATCATTGCTGCGGTTAATGCGGCAAGACCCAATTTGTCGAGCGGTTCAACGCGTTGACCCGCCTCAATGCGCAAGCTGATGGACGCGGTAGGCACCTCTGCATTCAATGCAGCAAGAACCGGCACGCCATTCTCCAGTTCGAATCGAAGAATCTCTGGCAACGTTATGGTGGGATTGTCGCCGCTGGGAGGTTGCGCTCCACGATCAAAATCGTCGCTTGCGCGACGGTACTCAAGATCAGCTTCACTGGTTGCAGCATAATCAGGCAAGTCCCGTTCATAGCGCGACCAGGTATCTGCACTGGCGGCCTGCTCCGCTTGCCCGTTTGGAACAACGCTCATGATGACCGCAGGCTTGTCCTTTATATACTGCTTGTAAACGCGCATAACGTCTTCGGCAGTGACATTTTCATAACGCGCGATGTCCTCGGCGACGTAATTCGGATTGCCAGTGAATGTTTCGTAGGATGCCAGGCGACCCACTTTTCCGGCAACGCTCTCCAGCCCATATATCATTCCGGACACAATATTCATCTTCGCGCGAGTCAGGTCATCTTCAACGATACCCCGCTCCTCAAACTCATCTAGCGAGCTACGCATAATGTCTTCGAGGTCAGAGAGCGAAGCTCCCATCGGCGGGTTTGGTAGCGCAAGTATGGTGAATGTGCAGGATAATTCCTGACAGCCATGGCCGGCATTGGCCTGTACCGCGAGGCCGTCCTTCACCAGATTCTTATACAGGAGTGAGGTCTCGCCTTGCCCCAGAACAAACATCAGGACATCGAGCGGCGCCTCATCCGCATGGTACAAATTAACCGTTGGGAACGACATATAGATCAGTGGTAGCGCGACGTTATCCTCGAAAGAGGTGTAGCGATCCTGGTCCAGCGTGACCACCGGCTTATCCGGCATTGCCACTTCGGGGCCGCGTGGTATCGGGCTGAAGTATTTCTCTACCCACGCCAGCACCTCGTCAGTGTCGAACTTGCCGCCAATAGTCAGTGTTGCGTTGTTCGGTCCATACCAGCGCAGAAAGAACTTTTTAAGATCGTTTACATCAACCCGATCGAGGTCCTCAAGGTAACCAATGGTAGACCAGGAGTACGGATGACCTTCCGGATACAGTGCTTCGCCGTTGCGTTCGCTAAGGCGACCATATGGCTGGTTGTCTACACGTTGACCCCGTTCGTTCTTAACCGTGTCACGCTGGACCTCAAATTTTTCCTGGGTAACAGCATCGAGCAAGAAGCCCATGCGATCCGCTTCCAGCCAAAGAAGTTTTTCGAGTTGGTTGTCGGGAACGGTCGCAAAGTAGTTTGTGATGTCGGTACTGGTGCTACCGTTTAGTGTCCCGCCTGCCTCGGAAATGATCTTGAAGTGCTGTTCATCAGCCACATTTTCCGAGCCTTGAAACATCATGTGCTCAAAGAAGTGGGCAAAACCGGACTTGCCGACCTCCTCACGACCAGAACCAACATGGTAGGTAACGTCGAGATGCACCATCGGGTCCGATCTGTCCTCATGCAGGATTACAGTAAGCCCATTGTCGAGTCGATATTTCTTGTACGGAATAGCGATTGAATCGTCCGCTGGCTTAGCAAATGTCTCAAGCAGCACAATAGAGTCAGGCAGGCCCGAAACCTCAGCTGTAGGTAACGGTTCGCTGCTTTTCTGACAGGCAACCAGACCGATGCAAAGGCTGAGGGAAAGGATCAGGATTCTTGAGACATTCATGCGATGTTCCTTAGGTTGTTAACGCACAGCGCGCCGTCTCGGCGCGCTTAATATCTTGCACCTACTCCGACCGCGAAGCGTCGTCGTGGTTCAATGCCGAGCTTAAGTTCGTGCGCGGAATAAGTATCACACGGAAAGGGGCCGAACCGAATAAATTGTTGTCGGTTAATTCGGTTCGGCCCATTTTTCTACGCGCTTTGTATTCCTTCAATAACGGCCATGACGACGGTGATCAGGATCACAACAGCCCCGATCATGGCGATGGCTTTTCGAAATGTGTAGGCAACACTCGCGAGAATAGTGAATCCCAGTGCCGCGAGTCCAACGTTGCTCCAGAAGCTGAAGCCCCACTCCGCGCCGAGATTGAAACCCGCAAGGGCACCGGCGACGCCAAAAACGAAAATCCAGAAGCTATAGGCTTCTGCATATTCCTGATCTTCTTCTTCACTATCTACTTCGACAATACTTTGGTCGGTCATGTGTAACTCCCGCGTTCTACAGTGTTCGATTCGGCTTAGCCGAAACTATGGCCCGTCAAATTCAAGATCATCCATATTGATAAAGGCCGGAAAATGCGATTTCAGGTCTTCAGGCATCAATGATTCCCATTTAGCAATCTTCTCCCTGACGTCGTCCTCGTAGCCATCGATCTCGCACATGTCTCCGCCTTGATCGAAATTCAGATGGAAGCGCTCCCTGTCACCATTTAGGAGATAGAAATCTGCCGTTCCATACTCGTCAAATATTGTCGAGTACCATTCAACGTTCGCGGCATCCCCTACGAACATTTCCGTAAGCGCCTTCCAATCGGAACAATTGAAGTGAAAGTGTGCATAGTCACCTTTCACTTCCAGGTCGCCGAAACCGCAATTTAAATCCCGAATTTTGTTTTCGGCGATCTGCCCGATTTGGCCAAGCCTGACGGCCGCCTCACAACCATCGTCACCGTTTTGCAGCAGGCTGATGATTTCATCAGATGCCTTAATTACCACTGTGCCCCATTCTTCCGCCATCGAGCCGTTCCCTCAATATTTAGCCTTGATTGCGGTCGCGGGACCGCGTAAGTCGTTCAAACACATAGAAAACTTGGCCCAGAGTAGGCAGTGAGAGCAGGAATATCCGGACGCACGTCAAATTTCGGGCAAATGGTTGCAGGACAGAAGTCGGGTGCGACCCCTTTTTCGATCTAATTCCGTTCGACTCCTTTTTCATGTTCCCAGGCTGCATGCCCACATCGGATCGCCACGCTGGGATAGAATTGCCCATCCTTTTCATCTTCTGCTGGCTGGATCGAATCGTTGGCCCGAAACACTGAAGAAACACGATGAACCAAATTTTTCGGTCGGCTGCTGATATAGCGGATGCCATCGTCGCCTCTGTCGGTAAAGATATCGTGCTCGGTCTACCGATCGGCATTGGTAAGGCAGTGCGGGTCGTGGACGCTTTATATGAACGCGCTAAGACTGACCCGTCGATCTCGCTCACCCTCTTTACGGGCCTGACGCTCGAAGTGCCATCTGGCGACAGCGACCTCGAAAAACGTTTTCTCACGCCGCTGGTTGGACGGCTGTACTCGCACTGTCCAACGCCGGCTTACGCAAATGACGTCAGGCAGCAGACGCTGCCCGCCAACGTGATAGTGCACGAGTTTTACCTGCGGCCTGGGGCCTATCTCAGCAATTCGCTGGTTCAGCAAAGTTATACAAGCATCAACTACAGCCAGGTTGCCACGGAGCTCCTCAAGCTTGGCGTCAACGTGATCGCAAACCTGGTCGCAACCCGGGAGCAAAGTGCAGGTCGATACAGTCTGGCTAGCAACCCCGAGGTAACGCTCGACCTGTTGCCACCCTTCGAGGTAATGCGCGGCCAGGGAAAGAAAGTCGTGGTCGTTGGCGAGGTAAACCGAAACTTGCCCTACATGCTCGGTGACGCTGACCTGGCCGCAGAACGATTCGATTTCATTCTCGATTCGGGAGGCGACGACTTTCCGTTGTTCCCATTGCCAAATCGACGCGTATTGCCAGGTGACTATGCTGCAGCGATGCATGTCGCAAGCCTCGTACGTGACGGTGGCACATTGCAGGTCGGCATCGGCTCGCTCAACGATGCGGTCGCACACTGCCTGATACTCAGGCATCGACACTCGGAGATCTTCAAGGAAGTCCTTGAACGCCTGCCAGGTGGCACGGCGTCCGCGCGATGCCCATCGTTACCGTTCGAAACCGCACCATTCAAGAAAGGCCTGTTTGCCTCAACGGAATTGATGAGCGACGCCCTGTTTGCGTTGTTTGAAGCCGGCCTGATCAAGCGGCCTGCCGACGAGTCTGACAATGCTGTTATTCATGCCGGCTTTCTGATTGGCTCGAACAATCTGTACAACAAGCTCAACGCGCTCAGTGAAGAACAACGCCAGCGCATCAGGATGACCAGCATCTCTTCTGTCAACACCGTCTATGGCGACGAACAAACAAAGCGTGGCCAGCGGCGTTTCCCGAGTTTCGTGAACGAGACAATGATGGTGACACTGCTTGGCGCCGCAGTCTCCGATGCTCTGGAGGATGGCCGGGTTGTCAGCGGCGTGGGCGGTCAGTTTGACTTCGTTTCGATGGCGCACGCACTTGACGATGCACAGTCTATTCTGATGTTACGTGCAACGCGCACGAGCAGCGGACGAACACGATCAAATGTGCGCTGGTCTTACGGCCATACCACCGTGCCACGTCATCATCGTGACCTCTACGTATCCGAGTATGGCATCGCTGCAACGCGCGGCAAGGCAGACAGCCAGGTCATCGAGGCGATGCTTGGCATTACCGATGCCGCGTTTCAGAACGAACTTCGGGGCAAGGCCGTGAGCGCCGGAAAACTGCGGAGCGATTACGCAGTGACCGCCACGGAAAATACACTGGAAAACGTATGCAGCGTATTTCGTCTCGATCATATACGCCCGCACTTCCCCGACTATCCATTGGGCACTGATTTCACCGCGACCGAGCAGGGGCTGGCATTGGCACTGGAGTGGCTCAAGACTGAAACGGCTTCGCCGTCGGGCAAACTACGCACGATATTGATCGCCCTGCTGCGAAGTCCCAAGTCGGACCACGCTGCGGCAATTCGTCACATGCGATTGGACCAACCACAAGGTATCAGTCAGCGACTCACTAAATTTTTATTGCTACACGCACTGGAGCAAACGAGCAATGCCAAACAAGGGTAAAGCGCCTTCGGCATCTTCTGTCGAACAAAACGTCTACAAAGTTTTTCCGAACGATCTGAATTCGAAGTACACCGTGTTCGGTGGCCTTGTCATGAGCCTGTGCGATCGAACCGCGTTGATCGTTGCGGAGCGCCACAGCAGCAGCGCCTGCGTAACAGCGGCTGTCGACAGCCTCAATTTCCTGGCGCCAGCAGGTGCGGGCGATACGTTAATTGTGAAAGCCGCCGTCAATCGCAGCTGGCACAGCTCGATGGAAATCGGCGTACACGTCGCAGCCGAAGACAGCTTCAGCGGCAATACGCGACACGTCGTTTCTGCTTATCTCACTTTTGTCGCGCTCGATGAGCATGGCCGGCCACACGAGGTTCCTGATATCTTGCCGGAAACTGCCGACGAGAAAAGACGCTACGAAAAAGCACAGGTCCGTCGGGATGGTCGCGTCTCCAAACGCTAGGGGCGCTGGTTAAGTCGTTTGCCTGCGCATTCGTATAAAAAAGGGGTCGAACCCACTGCTGTCCCACTTACTCCATAAATGGGGAGCAAGCCTGAAAATCGCGGCAAGATGCCGCTCCTACGATGCTGCTAATCGTAACGTAGGAGCGGCATCTTGCCGCGATTGACAATGTTCGGCCGCAGTAGAAAAAATCGCCGACGGCCATTGCTAAATTCAAGTCCCGATAAGCGAAGGCGACCTGGATGTCAGGCCATGCATTGCTCTTACAGTCCTGCAACCAGAGTAAGTGGGACAGCAGTGGGTTCGACCCCTTTTATTTGCGGTGCATGAAAGGTACAGCCGCTCAGTGCGATCATGGTAAGCGCACTCTCTATGCCATGCTCACGAATCACGTCTTGGGCAGACATACCTGCCCCATATTCCTTCAAAATTCATATGATCTGTTCTTCGGTATAGCGTTTGCGTTTCATCTTGAAACCTCCCATCGAGTAATATTGGTTAACGCCGTTGCTGAGGTAACGGGAACCCGAACCAACTCACGCTTAATCGGCTGCCAAGCAACAGTAAGAACATTGCTGGAACAAAAGATGCCGGCCCCTATCTGCAGTAACTTCAACTAGAAAACATAGAATAAGGTAACCCTATGAAAAATCTAATGAGTATTTTAACCGTTACTATGTTTGCCACGAGTGCCAATGCCCAAATTAGCTACGATTACATTGAAGCAGGTTACGAAAAGGTAACCATCGACAACTTCGAATTAACCAGTGAAAACTTCAAATTAGTCATTGACGACCTCGATGGTGACGGGCTTGTATTCAAAGGTTCATTTTCTTTTGCTGGA
>RCNB010001567.1_pt1 | contig 14342 bp, 15 predicted proteins | sample 2041321 | NCBI WGS metagenome assembly RCNB01 (sample SAMN09708232, study PRJNA481090) | Marine sediment metagenome, whole genome shotgun sequencing project. | reverse complement strand
CGACGGGCTCGAAGGGTTAGCAAGGCGTTGTCGCCTACTCGACTGCCTCAGATTTATTATTATGGGTGTCCTTATTCTTTAATTCTTTGTAATCAGTAGGTCCGGAGTTCGACTCTTGGTGCCGGCACCATCTTTTCAAAGACTTAGCGCCCTAATCTGGGGCGGTTCAGGCAAGTACCTGACCTCGGCCCCAGAGACCCATTTTCACAACGGATTGTGGGAATATCGTCCTTTGCCAATTTCAGTGGGCCGTGATTCACGGCTAGTGACTCAGATGGATCCAGTACTAACAGTGATTTCTTTGCAGGGGCTGGTCTTCGCCATTTTGCCTGTGGCTGTGGTCATCGCAATAATGTTTTCTTGGTCCGCGAGCGCCAAGACTGCGATATACGCTACGGCGCGAATGCTGGTCCAGTTGTTGCTCATTGGCTATGTGCTCGTATATATCTTTGAGACAGATCGGCCCGCATTCGTCGTTGCTGTTCTGCTGGTCATGCTTGCTGCGGCGAGTTGGATAGCTATTCGGCCGCTGCGGGAAAAACAGCTGCAGACATATCTCAATTCACTCGGCGCTATTGCCGTCGGCGGTATCCTGACTCTCGCGCTGGTCACCCAGGTGGTTGTCGGCGTTGAACCATGGTTTAGTCCGCGCTATGTAGTGCCGCTCTCAGGAATGATCTTTGCCGGCTCAATGAATGCTGTCAGTCTTGCAGCCGAGAGGTTTCAGTCTGAATGCGACAGAGGGGAGCCGTATGTAAAAGCTCGGCGAATCGCGTTGCACGCTGCTCTGATACCGATCACCAATACATTGTTTGCGGTCGGCCTTGTGGCACTGCCGGGGATGATGACCGGTCAGATATTGTCCGGCGTTTCACCGTTGGTGGCAGCGAAGTATCAGATTGTCGTTATGACCATGCTGTTCGGCGCTTCGGGAATTTCGGCGGCACTGTATTTGGTGTTGGCCAATCGCAGCCTGCTGCGTTCGGCGGGGCGTGCGGATTCTTGAGGTTACCCATCTAGTGTTGCGAATATCGTTCACGGTCGTCCTGTTGTTACTGCTTGCGGCTTGTTCGCAACAGCCTGTTATCAGTGACGAGATGAGTCGCTTCGAGGGCAGCATGCCGGCTAACTTCAGTGGATCCTGGCAACGAAACTACGCGCGCGACGATGAGGTCAATGCAGTTCTTCGCGACGCGTACAACAGACTTATCCGCACCTCGCCCGAGCAACGACGCCCCGCGGGTTCCGGCGCGGATCCTTCGGCGTCGAAGCAAATGGATTCGCTCCTGGCGCTCGCTCGCCTGGCTGAGTTGATCACCCGCCCTGATGTTTTGACGATCTCTCAAACCAGGCATGAAATCAGCATCGCAAGAAAGGACGACTTCGCCATGTTGTGTGCGTTCTATGACGGTGTCGCAAAGGCCATAGAGAATGACAACGGCACCGAGATTTGCGGCTGGGATGGCAGACAGCTGGTTTCCAACCTCGTGCTGCAAGGCGGCTTGCAAGTTACGCACCGTTTCACAATTTCCACGGATGGCCAGCAAATTCGAGTCGTGACAACGGTGTCGTCCACGACGTCGCGAATTCCGTTCACGCTGCGACGTTTCTACAGCAAATTCGAACGGCCCAGCTCTGGCTTTAATTGTATCGAGACGTTCAGTATGAAGCGCGTGTGCAGCACTACCGAGATTGTGCGATGACCTGGGTCAGCGCAGAAGCTCGCACGTTACTGGCATCGAGGCTTATCATCCTGTTGTTGTGCATTCCGCTAAGGTTTGCCGCGGCTGACGTGTTTCTTGTCGAGGATGCCCGCGAGTTATCGGCGCTCAATGTATCCATTGCAGTTTTTGATACGGGCGTTCCCGAAGATTTGTCGTTGCACCGCGACCTGCAGGTGTTTCCTCAGATTCGTGAGATCGAGGCAATGTTTCTGCCATTCGTGCTGCGCGAAACGTTGGTCAAGACGAATGAGTGGGGTGCCGTGAGAGTCGTGCCCGAGCCGGATGTTGCGGCAGAGTTGCTCGTGTCAGGCATGATTTTGAAATCCGATGGTGAAACCCTGGAGCTCAAGATTCGGGTCGTCGACGCAAGCGGCCGCGTTTGGCTTGATAAGGCATTCGCTGGCGAAGTGACGGATAGCTATGCGACGGGCGGCAACGGGTCTGGTTCGCCTGGCTATCAGCAGCTTTACGATGAAATCGCCAAGAGTCTCCGGTTAGCGCGCGCCCAGCTTGAAGATAAAGAGCTTACGAATATTGTCGAGATCGCGCTGTTGCGCCATGCCAAACAGCTCGCACCGTCGGCATTCGGTGACTACTTGAGCAACGTGGACGATGGCACGTTCACAATTAATCGCCTGCCCGCCAGGAACGACCCGATGCTTGACAGGATCGAACGCATACGCGGCGCAGAGTATGTGATTACGGATGCTGTGGACGCGAAGTATCAGGAACTCCATGCAGAGATCGCGTCGATATACGATTTGTGGCGTGAGTACCGTCGCAAGGTCATTGAATATCAGACGGAAGACGCGAGGCGGGTGCAAAGTACGAAGTCGAGTGCACCACGAGGCAGCTATGAAGCGCTGGTGAACCTCTACGACAACTACAAGCTGGACAGAATCACGGCACAGGAACAGAACAGCCTGGCAATGGCGTTCAGCAATGAAGTTGGTCCGACCATTGCGGCCATGGAGACCCGCGTCGCCGAGCTCGAAGGCTGGGTCGATACGCAATACTCGGAGTGGTACAGGCTTCTGGAAGAGCTATTTGAAGTTGAGAGTGGTCTGTAGAGCCAGCTTCATCTGGCGATATCGCGAAAGAACTCCCCAAGCATGCCGAACTCCTCAACGCGACCGCTGCCTTTTCGCCAGGCAAGGCTGATTTTGCGGTGACTGTTTTCGCCAAGCGGATACATGCGTACCCGCGTATTTTTCAGCAGCGCTGAGTCTCGCGCCATTTCCGGTAGAAACGTAATACCCATGTCAGCATCCACCATTTCCACAAGAGTCAGCAAGCTGCTCGCTGCAAATGGCTGCACTTTCTGCGTGTTTCGAATTTTGCAGGCTTCAAGCGCATGATCCCTGAGGCAGTGTCCTTCCTCGAGCAGTAAAACGCTATCGGCATCAAGTCGGTTGAACCGGTAATTCTCGGGGTCCACCTTGCTGGTGCCCTGGCGACTCGCCAGGCAAAAGCGATCTTTGAACAACACTTCGGTGTCGACTCCCCGCATCTCCCACGGCAAAGCGAGCAGCAGCACATCGAGTTCGCCGTCCATCAATCGTTCATAAATCCGATGTGTTTGATCCTCTACCAGGTACAGGCGCAAATCCGGGAACTGACGGCGTAGCTTCGGCAGTGCGCGTGGCAGCAGAAAGGGCGCAATAGTTGGAATGACGCCCAGTCTCAGGCTTCCTGCCATCGGTTGTTTCTGTCCGGCCGCCAGTTCCATCAGGCTCTCGACATCGCGAAGACAGAGCCGAGCCTGTGTCGCTATCTGTTGTCCGGTGGCAGTGATTGTGACGCGCCGGTTCGTACGATCGACAAGCTGGGTATCGAGTCGGATCTCCAGCTCTTTGATTGCATTGCTAAACGCGGACTGGGATACGTGCACGGCCTCAGCCGCGCGCCCAAAATGCTCAGCGTCCGCAAGCGCTACAAAATACTGGAGTTGTTTCGTGCTCGGTAAGTTCATCATTTAAAAAATCGTATAAAGTATGCTAATTAAACCATTTTATTTATAACGGTTCCAGACATATAATCTGTTGCATCAAATTAATCCTGGAGTAAGAACATGTTCCAAAACATAGAAGGACAACGTGTCCCTAAAACGACATTCAAGACGCGCCGCGACCATGAATGGGTCGATGTGGCCAGCGACGATATCTTCGCTGGAAAGTCGGTGGTCCTCTTCTCATTGCCTGGTGCGTTTACACCAACCTGCTCGTCTTCACATGTGCCGCGCTACAACCAGCTCCAGCCGTTGTTTGCAGCATGCGGAATCGACGACGTGATTTGCGTATCGGTGAATGACGCGTTTGTAATGGATGAGTGGAAGCGCAGCCAGAATGCAGATCGTGTGACATTCCTGCCTGACGGCAATGGTGAGTTTACCGATGGCATGGGTCTTCTCGTTGGTAAAGAAGACTTGGGTTTCGGTAAACGTTCCTGGCGGTACTCAATGCTGGTTCGTGACGGTGTCGTAGAAAAGATGTTCATCGAACCTGAAGAACCGGGTGATCCGTTTGGCGTCTCCGATGCAGACACGATGCTTGCCTATCTGGACCCAAAAGCCGAGCGGCCACATGATGTCACCGTATTCTCGCGTTCGGGTTGTCCCTTCTGCGCGCGCGCGAAAGGCATGCTTGTCGATGCCGGCATCGAATTCGAGGAGCTCATACTGAATCGCGACTACACCGACCGTACGCTCAGAGCTGTTGCTGATGCGACGTCCTATCCCCAGGTGTTTATAGATGGGCAACACATCGGTGGTAGCGATGAGCTGAATACCTGGTTGACCTCTGGCCAGAATAAAGCCGCATAAGCTTTGTTTTTCGATGCGATCTACCGGCGTGCATTGCGCCGGTGGATCGTAGTATTCATACTTGCGAACCCCAATGATCGTGACCGGGAGTTACGCGAGAATGCAGATTTCTGATAAGAGCCTCTTGAAAACGCAGTCTTATGTTGATGGTCAGTGGATTAAGGCAGACAGTGGCGAGACTTTCGCTGTTCTGAATCCCGCCAATGGCGAGACCGTTGCTGAGATTGCGAAATGCGGAACCGCTGAAACGCGGCGTGCAATCGAGGCAGCCGAAAAAGCACAAATCAGCTGGCGCAAGAAACCTGCCAAGGAACGTGCGGCCATTCTCCGCAAGTGGTTTAACCTGATGATGGAGGCACAGGAGGATCTGGCGCAGATCCTAACGGCCGAGCAGGGTAAGCCTCTGGCAGAGGCTCGAGGCGAAGTCGCCTATGGCGCCAGCTATATCGAGTGGTTTGCCGAAGAAAGCAAGAGAATCTATGGCGACACCATTCCGTCGCCATCCGATGACAAACGCGTTGTCGTAATAAAGCAGCCCGTGGGTGTCGTCGCCTGCATTACGCCGTGGAATTTCCCGAACGCCATGCTGACACGCAAGATTGCGCCGGCGTTGGCTGCGGGGTGTACGGTCGTATGCAAACCTGCTAACGAAACCCCTCTGTCTGCATTTGCTTTCGCCGAACTGGCTGAGAGAGCTGGCGTACCTGCAGGCGTAATCAATATCGTTGCTGGGGTTACGCGAGAAATAGGCGCTGAAATGACGGGCAACCCGATCGTGCGCAAGCTTACGTTCACCGGATCTACGCAAGTTGGCAAAATGCTGATGCAGCAGTGTGCCGAAACCGTCAAACGCACGTCAATGGAGCTCGGCGGCAACGCGCCATTCATCGTCTTTGACGACGCAGACCTTGACGAGGCTGTTAAGGGCGCGATTATCTGCAAGTTTCGCAACGCCGGGCAAACATGCGTCTGCGCCAATCGAATTTTGGTGCAGGAAGGTGTTTACGATGAGTTTGCAGAGAAACTCATGATTGCGATGGCGGACCTGACGATGGGCAATGGTGTTGACGACGGCGTCAACATCGGCCCGCTCATTAATGCGGGCGCTGCGAACGATGTTTTGAAATTTGTCGACGATGCTGTCGCCAAGGGTGCCACTGTCGTTACCGGTGGCGGTCGGTCGGATCTGGGCACTTGTTTTGTTGAGCCAACCGTACTCCGCGACGTCAGTGACGACATGCGTGTATTCCGCGAAGAAATTTTTGGCCCAATCGCTCCTCTTTTCAAGTTCAAGACCGAAGACGAAGCTATCACGATGGCCAATGACACAGAATTTGGCCTGGCGTGTTACTTCTATGCACGCGACGTAGGGCGTATCTGGCGAGTGGGTGAAGGATTGGAATACGGCATCGTTGGTATCAACGAAGGCATCATCTCGAACGAGATGGCGCCGTTCGGCGGAATCAAGGAATCGGGCCAGGGTCGTGAAGGTTCGAAGTACGGCCTCGATGACTACCTCGAAATCAAATACATGTGCATGGGCGGCCTCGATAAGTAGAGGTCCGATTATGGCTAGTTAGCTCTGACACTGAGCGTATACTGGCCGCATGCAACAGCACGAAGTATATGAGCGAGCCCGGCTTTCGCGGGACGCGAGATTTGACGGGAAGTTTTTCGTCGGAGTCCGCACGACCGGTATTTATTGTCGGCCCGTGTGTCCGGCTGTTGCCCCCAAATCGAAAAACGTCGCATTCTTCCCAAGCGCGGCGGCGGCATCAGAAGCTGGGTTGCGTCCTTGCCTGCGTTGTCGACCAGAATGTGCGCCCGGAACTCCGGCGTGGGGCGGTACATCCACAACGGTTCGTCGTGGCCTTCGCCTGATTGCCAATGGCGCCCTGGACGAAGGTTCGATTGAAGAACTCGCCGATCGGCTCGGTGTGACCAGCCGTCACCTGAGGCGGCTTTTCACGAAGCATTTGGGCGCATCCCCACTTACGGTTGCACATACTCAGCGACTGCATTTCGCGAAGCGTCTTATTGACCAAACGAGATTACCGATGAACCATGTGGCAATTGCTGCAGGTTACGGCAGCACACGTCGATTCAATGACACGTTCAGAAAAACCTACGGACGGTCGCCAAGAGAGCTGCGAAAATCCAGTGAAGAGGTGTTTGATCTGAACACCGCTCTGAGCGTACGACTGCCGTATCGCAAGCCATTCGACTGGGCGGGAATGCTCGACTTTCTGGCCGGCAGGGCTACGCCCGGTGTAGAGCAGGTTTCTGGTGGAGCGTATTTGCGAACGGTGTCGGTCGAAGGTCAGCCCGGAGTCGTCGAATTTCGCCATGACGAGCGAGATGCAAGTATTCGCGTGTTGCTGCATGGAATTGCGACGCCGGCAATGTTCCAGGTTGTGCAGCACGTTCGTGAAATGCTGGATGTTGATGCACCACTCGCCGACATTGCCGATGTTCTCGGTACTGACAAACAATTGCGGGTGCTGTTGCGGAGCAATCCGGGAATCCGTGTGCCCGGAGCCTGGGACGGCTTCGAACTCACGGTTCGGGCGATCCTCGGCCAGCAAATATCAGTGAAAGCAGCCACAACACTGGCTGGCAGAATCGCGCTTCGCTACGGTCAGCCAGTCGTGCTGCCGGCGTCCTTAACCCAGGCATCAGCTGATCTGACACTAACCCGCCTTTTTCCAACAGCCGCGAAGCTCGCCCGCGCGCGCTTCAACGGTATTGGGCTCGTAAGCAGCCGTGCTGAGACTATCCGACGCGTGGCATCAGCGGCATCACGTGGTGAGATCGATTTTGAGCAGGCCGATGATCCCGATACATTCTGTCAACAGTTAATGGCTATCCGTGGCATCGGTGCCTGGACGGCTGAGTATGTAGCGATGCGCGCGCTCAAGTATCCGGATGCATTTCCGACGGCGGATCTTGGGCTGCTCAAAGCGACGGGCTGCGATGTCAAGAACGGTGCCGCGATGTTGAAAAAGCGCGCCGAATCGTGGCGGCCCTGGCGAGCTTACGCGGCACTATTGTTATGGAGTTCCTTATCGGGCTCCGGAGGTTAAAGATGTATTACTGCTACTTGAATACACCCATTGGCGATCTGTTATTGGCCGGTGATGATCGTGCCTTGCACATGATCGGATTTCCGAAAGGATCGATGCGTCGTGATCCGGAGCCCGACTGGATCTTCAACGAGAACAAGCTGGCAACGACTTGCGAGCAGCTGCAGGAATACTTCGCCGGAACTCGTGAAAAATTCGACTTGCCGCTGCATCTCTCCGGTACTGAGTTTCAGGTCAGCGTGCTGGAAGAACTGTTACGTATTCCCTATGGGGAGACAGTGTCCTACGGCGATATTGCGAAGCGCATAGGTCGGCCGAAAGCAGTGCGTGCAGTTGGCGCGGCAAATGGACGTAATCCGCTGCCCATAATCGTTCCCTGTCATCGGGTAATCGGCACTAGCGGAGACCTCACGGGCTTCGGCGGCGGTCTCGACACTAAAGAAGCATTGCTGCGGCTGGAGGCCGAGAACAGCGGGCTCCTAAAGTAGTTTTCCCTCGAGGGCCCGGATAACGGCAGACGGCTCAACGCCGGCGTGAATTCGCCCATCATCCTGCAGTGTTGCGAACGTTGAACGCAGCGGCAGGACGCCAGCCCAAATCGGGATGTCGTAGTCCTCATCCTCATCGTTCGGCATCTTGTTTGAAACTTTTGCCGAGGCTGATTCGATTTCGAGCGCGATGACGCCCGTCATCTTGATCTCTTTTTCGAGCGGCTCCCGGAGTTCGTCCCATCGCCCGGGCATCAGGTGTTCGCTAATCACTCGCATGGCGTGCAATTTGTCTTCGTCAGTGCTCACCAGTGTTGGTTTGCCGAAGACCGTGGCAGACCGGTAGTTCATCGACGAATTGAATGCGGAGCGCGCAAGCACGAGCCCATCGACATGGGTGACGTTCAGGCACGCGCGATCTGTTGCCTCGAGCAATCGAACGGCGCGAGCTTTGCGTGCTCCGTGCAGGTAAATCGTTTCGCCGTCGCGGCCGTGGATCATGGGTACGACGACAGGGGAGCCATCCTGAACAAACGCTACGCTGGCGACGAGCGCGGAATCGAGTATCGCGTGTACAGTCTTTCTGTCGTACGCGGCTTTCTCACGCAGCTGCCGCACTTTGTTTGTCTTGCTAATCGCATAGTCGTCGGTCATGAGTGGCACCTACAAGAAACGGGGCGCCAGCGTCAGCGCGACCAGTGAGACAAGAAAGATCCCGATGATGTTGAGGGCAAGACCGGCTCGTGCCATTTTTGGAATCGTGAGCAAGCCTGAGCCGAACACGATCGCATTTGGCGGGGGCGCGACAGGAAGCATAAACGCGCAACTGGCGGCGAAAGTGACCGGAACGGTCAGGACAATCGGGTCGAGGCCGGACTCGATGGCGATCGCACCGACAATCGGGAGAAATGTTGCCGTGGTCGCGATGTTGCTGGTCAGCTCTGTCAGGAAAATAATCATCGTCGCCGCGAGGATTACGATCACTGCAAGCGGCAACATGCCCACGGCCTGCAAACTACCGCCAAGCCACTCCGCGAGCCCGGTTCTGGTGACTGCGCCCGCCAGCGTCAGACCGCCGCCGAACAGAATGAGTACGCTCCAGGGCAGTTGCTCCGCGTATTGCCAACGCAGTAACAACGGATCGCTTTTCTCACCACTGGGAACCAGAAACAACGCGATCGCGCCGGCCATGGCTATTCCGGAGTCATCCAGTGCTGATAATCCGGGCAGTTGAGACAGCAGCGGCCGGCCAACCCACATCAAAGCCATAAAGACGAATACGATCGCGACGCGAATTTCCGGAACCGTTATTCGGCCCAGCTCATTCTTCATTCGCTTGAGCTCAGCGCGTCCTTCGCCTGATGTCACAAAGTCCACATTGAAGATGAATCTTGTCAGGGCCAACCACGCAAGCGGCAACATGACAGCGGACAATGGCAGACCGACAAGCATCCAGCTCGCGAAGTCGATCTCGGTACCGTAGTTTTCCTGCATGAATGCGGCAAACATCGCGTTGGGCGCGGTGCCTACCAGTGTCGCCATGCCGCCAATTGTCGCACCGTAGGCAACACCCAATAGCAAAGCGTACTGAAAGTCCTGTTTGGCCTTGTCATCAAGGCTTGTCACTGTTTTGTGGATGACAGTGATGATCGACACGGCGATCGGCAGCAGCATCATCGTCGTCGAAGTGTTCATGACCCACATGCTGATCACAGCACTTGCGAGCATGAAGCCGCCGATCAGCGAGCGTCCATTGCTGCCGGCATATTGCAGGACATTGAGTGCAATGCGCCGGTGAAGATTCCAGCGTTGCATAGCAAATGCCACGATAAACCCACCAAGGAACAGGTAGATGACTTTGTTCGAGTAGGGTGCCGCAGTGTCCTGAATGCTCGCGACACCGAGTAGTGGGAAACACACCAACGGTAGCAATGCGGTAACTGCGATTGGCACCGCTTCGGTTGCCCACCAGATGGCCATGAGCATGCCCATCGCTGCCGTCGTCCAGGCCTGTGTCGACAGACCATCGGGCGCTCCGGACAAAAGCATTGTTGCCGCGATGAAGGGGCCTAAGAACACGCCGATTTTCTGGTGTCTGGATCGACCGGCGATCGAATTTTCGTGCTTCAAATCAATTTCCGTCCATTCTGGGAGCCAATAGCTACATCTTGTGCATAACTCGCCTTCCTATACAAGATGTAGTAGCATCCTGCACGTACCAATTCGGTACGCACGGAGATGGGATGTAAAAGGCAATGCGATTGGGGCGCCGTGCCGGATGCATGATTCAATGGCGGGCAACACGTGACTCCTCTCAGCACGTAGCTTATTGGCGGTCGCCTGCGCGGCCGACATCAGCTGTTGAAGAAGCGACCTATTCGTACATTGACGAACAACGCAAATACTCACGCAACATGGAGGTTTCGTATTATGCGATTCGTCACTGGCTCGATACATTCTCTGCTTAGTATGCCGCCCAGATTCTGGGCGGCTTTTTTCGTCGTAACTGTCGCTGCTTGTGCCTCGGGGCCGCCCGAGCTTCCGTATCCGGCATTTATTCAGTCCAACGATCTCAACAACGTATACCTGGCAACGATGCCGGGTGTTTACGCCAAGCAATTTGCCGGTAATCCGAAAACGAGACGCACGAGCAACCGCATTGATCTACCGCCGGGTTGGCAGGGGACCACTGGTGGTGCTCCTGGAAAAGCTCTGGAAATTTTCGTGTTGGCCGGCGACCTGGACGTGGGCGATATTCGATTGGGAAACGGGGGATATGCTCACGTGCCTCCCGGCACATTCGGCTTCAATTTAAAAACGGCCGAGGGCGCCCGGATTCTGTATTTCCTGGATGATGTTGATCCAATGGCGATGATAGAAACACCGACTATTCTCGACACGGGCCTTGTCGGCTGGCAGCCGACAGATATTGCCGGTGTCAGCGTAAAAGTTTTGCGTGACGACCCGGGCAATGGTGCGCGAACGTGGCTAAAGAAAGTCGAACCCGGAGCAGTAATTCCCTGGCAGGCATCGTCGGCGATACGCGAGGGTTATCTGGCTAACGGTCATTACCAGGATAGCGAGTGCGTTGACGGCGAAAGCCACACGTGGATTTACACGCAGGGTGGATATTTTTATCGCCCGGGCGAAACGCTGAACGGCGGCCCGGAAGCAAAGGCAATTGCGGAATCGATCTGGGTGCTGCGCGAGACAATGGCGTCCAGTGAAAAGGCCGCCGAAATTTGCGCTGCAGAGCCTATTTCTTAACGAGCTTCGTAATGCTTTTGCCGAGCTTCATGAGCTTGGTCAGTGTCGACGACGGAATGTCGCTAATCTGCTCGTACCAATCGCTCGTCGTCTCCACGAAAGCCAGCATGTTGCGAATACGTTCTTTGGTAATCGGATCTGTATCTTGTTCCAGATCGACTTCCTCGGCCGCTTTACGCAGCATCGACAACGTCGGATTGAGTTCACGCTGTTTACGCTGCTCAATGATCACGCGGAAGAGCTCCCAGACATCATGGAGTGACTCGAAATAATCGCGCCGGTCGCCGAGCACGTGAGTCATGCGCACAAGCTGGTAGCTTTGCAACTCGCGGATACTCGTGCTGACATTTGAGCGTGCGATGGACAAGGCGTCGACTATCTGGTCGGCCCGCAGTGGCTCCGGAGACAAATAGAGCAAGGCTTGGATTTGGGCAACCGTGCGGTTGGTTCCCCAGCGCGTACCCATTTCGCCCCAATGCAGGACATATTTTTCTACAGCCGGAGATAGTTTCATCCGTCTTTTCCCGAATTTCAGTCTTAACAGAATTTACTGAAACTAAGGCGCATTGGCAATAGCGACGACCCGTCGTGGCGCCGGCCAGCCCTCGACAGTTCTAGATGAGTCGGTGGGATCGAGAGCCTCTGCCAGTGATTCAAAGCTCATCCATTCGGTGCTGCGTTGTTCATCGACTGTCGTCACTGATTCGTCAATAATCTTCACATCAACAAAACCGCTACGCTGCAACCACGTCGTTAACTCGGATACGGTTGGCAGCAACCAGACGTTTCGCATGCGTGCATATCGGTCTGTCGGTGTGCGGGCGAAGGATTCGTCACCCGGCATAAATAGTGTTTCGAGAACCAGTTGTCCGCCCGGGCGCAAGGTCGATCTGAGTTGCCGCAAATGGTCGATCGGTGAGCGCTGGTGGTAGAGGACGCCCATTGAAAACGTTGTATCGAAAGCACGCGAATTTTCGGGAAGCTCGTGCAGGCGCAGTGGCAGGACGAAAACATTTTTCGCGTCAATAAAACGCGAAACTGCACGAAACTGCACGACATACAGGATGGTCGGGTCGACGCCGATGACTGTTTGGGCTCCGGCAGCACGCATCTGCAGCGCGTAATAGCCATTACCACAACCGATATCGAGCACGTTGCGGCCCACCAACGATGCGATGCCGTCCTTCAGACGATTCCACTTGAGATCGCTTCGCCACTCGCTGTCGATCGTAACGCTACCGATTTGGAACGGCCCCTTGCGCCACGGTGAAAGACTCAACAGCGATTCGCGGATTGCTGCCGCATCTTTCTCATCAAGTGTGTCCAGATTTTCGACCACCTGCCGCCAGCGTTTGAAGTCGCCATGGCCGCTATCCGACAGTCGCTCCTGTAGCCGCGGGTCCAGGTGCGTGCGCCAGTGGTCGAGTTCGAGGTCGGTAAGGCACTGCCAGAGCGATGCGTAGTCGATCATTGTGATTTGATGGCCACAATGGAAACGAAGTTGAAATAGCGCAACCAAACCCCTGAGTGCGCAAATCCGGCCCTATCCAATCGTTCGCGGTGCGCCGCTACCGTCTCGGGGACAAGTACATTTTCGAGTGCAGCGCGCTTGCGGCTGATTTCCAGTTCGCTGTAGGCATTGCGTCGTTTATGCTCGTGGTGCAGATCGACAAGCAGAGTCTGCATGTGCGGATCGGTATCGACAACTTTCTCAGATAAAAGAAACAGTCCACCAGGTCGCAGGCCGTCAAAGACTCTCTGGATCAAAGCATCGCGCCCGGCCAGGTCAAGAAATTGCAGCGTGTAATTCATGACGACCATGGTTGCATTGGCGATAGTCACATCGCGTATATCACCCAGGAGAATCTCCACGGGTGTTCGCGAACCATGTGCTTCGTTGTCCGTGGCGATAAGCTCTTCGCAGCGCTCGATCATTGCAGGTGCATTGTCGACAGCAAATATTTTGCAGTCGGGGACTCGTATGCCCTGCCGCATAGCGATGGTCGCCGCGCCGAGTGAGCAACCCAGGTCATAGCAATTCGTGCCAGCCGTGACGTAGCGCGCGGCCAGAGAGCCGATGGCCTCCAGGGACGCAGCATAGCCGGGGATGGATCGCCGCAGCATGTCAGGAAATACCTGCGCCACGTCTGTATTGAAGCGAAACGGCTCGTCGCCTGTTTCGTTGTCGGCGTAAATTCGGTCTTCAGCCATAGTCGCTAATCAAGAGTTTATGGGACAATCGCGCCACGTATGCTACGCGAACTTCACAAAGAACTCGGCATTTCCGATGATTACGGTCGCAGTACCGACCTGCCCGTATTCCAGGAAGCGGGCGATCTGGTTGACGTGGGTCTAAATCTCGTTGGGCGTATGCAGCGTTTGACGCCGGAAGCAGCCCGGCAATGGAACGCCATGCTGGAAGCGGCTGCACAGGACTCGATAACCCTGATGATCGTGTCGGGATTTCGAAGTATTGAGTATCAGGCGGCGGTGATTCGCAAGAAGATCAATGCCGGGCAGGTCATTGACGAAATCCTGACTGTCAACGCTGCACCAGGGCATAGCGAGCATCACACAGGTCTTGCGATCGACATCGCAACCCCTGGATCGCGGCCGCTGACTGAAGATTTCGAGTCGACGGACGCATTCGGCTGGCTGGGCGCGAACGCTTACCGCTTCGGTTTTTCGATGACCTATCCACGGGATAATCGCTGGGGAATTGCATATGAGCCGTGGCATTGGTGCCAAAAAGGCTGAAACCCGCGTCAGACGGGCGCCGCAGGCCAAAGTCGACAAAAGGCGCCCGAATAAAAAATCAGTGGCGTAGCTGTTGACACTCAGGCAAGACGATTAGACAATAGCCGGCTTGTGTCCGCGGAGGGGTACTCAAGCGGTCAACGAGGGCAGACTGTAAATCTGCTGGCTTATGCCTACGTAGGTTCGAATCCTACCCCCTCCA
>RCNB010003169.1_pt1 | contig 14353 bp, 12 predicted proteins | sample 2041321 | NCBI WGS metagenome assembly RCNB01 (sample SAMN09708232, study PRJNA481090) | Marine sediment metagenome, whole genome shotgun sequencing project. | reverse complement strand
TCTATGAACCAGATGTTGAAGAACAATACCGGCTACGACCTCAAGCAGTTATTCATCGGCAGCGAAGGCACGCTGGGAATCGTTACCCGGGTTGTGGTCAAACTGTTCCCTTTGCCGAAGAGTCGACAGACCGCCATGTTCGCGCTCGAGTCGTTTGACGCCGTGGTCAAAACACTCAAGACGATGCAATCCGAGTTGGCGGGAACGCTTAGCGCCTATGAAGTGATGTGGAACAACTACTATAAGAGTGTTACCTACGAAGGTGCACACAAAGCGCCGATGAATCGCGATTACCCTTTCTACGTCATCGCCGAGGCCGAAGGCGCAGATCCGGGTGCGGACGAAGCGCGTTTTCAGTCGCTGTTGGAGCGCGGCCTGGAGAATGGCGACATCGTCGATGCAATCCTGCCGAAGTCCACGGCGGAGCGCGACGCGCTATGGGTCATCCGCGAGGATTTTGATCCGGCGTTGCCGGCCTACTTGTATGACGTCAGCTTGCCGATCAAGTCCATGAAACCCTACGTCGACCGAATTGAGACGGCGATCGCTGCATGGCGACCTGACGCCACGTGTTTGGTATTCGGTCATATCGCTGACGGCAATCTGCACATATTTACGACGCCCTTCGATGACGGCGCCAATCAGAAACGCTGCAATGAGATCATCTACGGCGGTCTTGATGGGCTCAACGGATCAATATCCGCCGAACACGGAATAGGGCTGGATAAGAAGAGTTGGCTCGGAGATAGTCGCAGTGAAGACGAGATTCAACTCATGCGAAGCCTGAAAAGAGCCCTGGATCCGAGTAATTTACTGAACCCAGGTAAGGTCATCGACCCACAATAATTTGCTACTCTTAACAGCCCTGACCGGAGGCTGATTCATGGGCCGCATATTCAAATTTATCGCTTACTTCATTGCCGCTGCCGTGGCCCTAATGGTTATTGCCGTCATCACTGTCATGGTGCTTTTCGACGTCAATGATTATCGAGAGGAGTTCGAACGCGTCGTACAGAAGTCGACTGGCCGCGAATTCGTAATTGAAGGCGATATCGGCATATCCTTTTTCCCGTGGCTTGCAATCGAAATCCCCAGTACACGGCTGGGCAACGCCGCTGGCTTCGGCGACGAGCCGCTTGCGAGCTTCGATTCGGCGAGCCTCAGCGTGCGGCTTCTCCCGATGATTTTTAACAGTGAAGTTCGGGTCACAACTGCTGAGTTGATAGGGCTGCGACTGAATCTTGCTGTAAATAGCGAGGGTTACAGCAACTGGCAAGACATTATCTACGCTACTGAGGCGCAACAAGAGGCACCACGTTCAGACGCGAGTGAAGGAGATTTTGCGAAGGGCGGTCTCGATATCGCGGGCGTTGAGATATTGAACTCGTCAATTAGCTACCAGGACGATCAGGTCGGTAGCAATATTCGGATGAGCGATCTCAACATTACGATAGGCAATACTTCGGGTGGTAACGGCGCGACTCATCTGGACGGCTTCTCGATCGATGCTTTACTGGAAGGCGTCGCAGAAACTCCAACGACCTTCGGGCTGGAAACCGCGTCAGTCGATCTGAATACGGAGAATGAGTCTATTACCCTGGGCACCGTCGAGCTTGCACTGCTTGGGTTGGATATCTCAGCGCAAGTTGAGCCCTTTTCGTACGAGGGAGACATCACACCGGTAGCCACGATTCAGGTGGCCGCGTTCTCGCCGCGCAATCTTATGCAGCGATTGGATATTGAAGCCCCGGAAACCACGGACCCGACCGCCTTGGGTAAAATCATTATCGAGGCAACGGCCAAAGTAACGTCTACCGCCATCGCACTGACCGATCTCACGATGGTGCTCGACGATACGACCTTTGAAGGTGAGCTTTCAATTCCACAGGGCAGCGACGATATTTACCGAATTGACCTCAGCGCCGATTCGATCGACCTTGATCGCTATATGGCGCCGGTCGTAGAGGGCGCTGCCAGCAGCGACTCGACAGACGTGCCGGTCGAGATTCCCGTGGAGATGATCCGCCTGATGAACGCACGCGGAAACCTGACACTCGACGATGTGCATCTGAGCGGCCTGCAGTTCGAAAACGTGACGCTGGGTTTGTCGACAGATGACGGTGTGCTGCGTCTGCACCCCTTTAGTGCCACCTTATTTGACGGCCAGTATCAGGGCGATATTCAAATCGATGCCTCTGGAGATACTCCGGTCATGTCAGCGAACGAACGTATCGAAGGCGTTCAGTTGGGCGCACTGGCGATGGCGATGTTCGATCAGGACAATATTACCGGCACGATCAACGGCACCTTCAAACTCAGTGGCAGAGGCGCGGACCTCGGCGCGATTCAGCGGGGTCTGGGCGGCAATATCTCGCTTGAGCTTACAGACGGCGCGTATGAAGGCACCGATGTTTGGCACGAGCTGAGGAAAGCACGCGCGGCTCTGCGCCAGGAGGCGGCGCCAGAAGCAAACTTACCAGCACGTACACCGTTTAGTGAAGTCAGTGCGAGTGGGCCGGTAGTCAACGGTGTTTTTACAAATAAAGATCTGTTGGTCGAATTACCATTCATGCAGCTTACGGGCGAAGGCAGTGTAAATCTTGTTGCTGCAACAGTGGATTATCGAATGTCTGCGCGAGTATTCGACAAGCCTGAGTTTATCGGTGATGACGTAACAGCCGATGAGTTGAAAGACTTCACCAAGACCGTTATCCCGATGCGAGTAACAGGCCCTTTGACTTCACCCAGCATACAGCCCGACGTAGAAAAATTGCTGCAGGACAGAGTCAGGAAAGAGGTCGAGGATAAGCTCAAGGATGCGCTTGGGGACTTGCTGAAGCGCTAGCTATATGCGACGTTTTTTTCTCTGCCTATTGTTTTTGTGTAGCGGCGCCGATGCGGTGGAACTGCGCAATGTCGAAGTCGACCGCAAGGACGGGCGCTATTTCTTGACCTCAAAGGTCTGGTTCGACGCTGGTGTAGAGTCTATCTACGCGGTATTTCTCGACTACGATCTCTCCTCAGAGTTTTCGAGCTTTATCGTCGAGTCACGCAATCTGGAGCCGGATGAGAATGGCCAACGAGGCTTCTATATCCGCAATTCAGGCTGTGTCTTGTTCTACTGCAAATCATTTGAGCGTAGTGGTTCCGTCGAGCACGAACGGCACAGTTTCATTCGTTCGACAGCCGACCCCGAACTGAGTGATTTTCACGCAAGCCTGGAGTCGTGGACGTTCGAAGCCGAAGGAGAGGGTACCGTCGTCGAATACCACTTCGAGTTCGAACCGAAGTTTTGGATCCCGCCGCTGATCGGCCCGTATGTGATGCAGCGCAAACTGGAAACCGACAGTGTCAGAGCGTTGTATCGTATCGAGGCGCTGGCGCAGGACAGACAACCATGAGCAAGTTTTCAGCGCGTGTTTTGAATTGGTTCGATGATCACGGTCGCAAGGATTTGCCGTGGCAGCAGAACATCAATCCCTATCGCGTCTGGATATCGGAAATCATGCTGCAGCAGACGCAGGTGCAAACCGTAATCCCGTACTACGAACGTTTCATGCAGTCATTTCCCGACCTGGCTTCGCTGGCCGATGCGGATATGGATGCGGTCCTGCAGCATTGGTCGGGCCTGGGCTATTACGCACGTGCTCGAAACCTGCACCGGGCCGCACAAATAATAAGAGATGAGCATAGCGGCGTATTTCCAAGCGCATTCGACGATGTTGTCGCGTTGCCCGGTATCGGGCGATCAACTGCTGGAGCCGTTCTGGCCATAGCCATGGGCGAGTCGCACGCCATTCTTGATGGCAACGTGAAGCGCGTACTGGCCCGTCATGCAGCTGTCGAGGGTTGGCCGGGAAAAACCGACGTTGTTAATCGCCTTTGGGCGCTTACCGAAGAGTACACACCGAAAAGCCGGGCCGCAGATTACACGCAGGCGATAATGGACCTGGGCGCGACGCTTTGCACTCGCACTAAACCGCGCTGCGATGCCTGTCCTGTTGCTGTCGATTGTCTGGCGAGGCGGTCGGATTCAATCGACCAGTATCCCGGTCGTAAACCGAAGAAAATCAAGCCTCTCAGGCAAACGACGATGGTGATGGCGATCAACGACGGTGCGGTGTTCCTGGAACGGCGGCCGCCAGCCGGAATCTGGGGTGGATTGTGGAGCTTGCCGGAAGTGGAAAGCATCGACGAATGGTGTCTGCGGACGCTAGACCAACAGCCCGACAATACGGAACAACGAGAAGTGCTGCGACACAGTTTCAGTCACTTCGACCTCGATATTCAGCCGGTTGTAGTGCGTGTTGCCAGCGTGTCGCGTAAGGTAGCCGATAGTCCGGATGCTATCTGGTATCTGTTGGACGACGAACCGCCGGGTGGCATGGCTGCACCGGTGCAACAACTCATTAATTCATTGAAGACCCATCAAAATGTCACGAACAGTTAACAGTTAAGTGTGTCCTCCTCGGTGAGGAAGCAGAAGGTCTCGACTACGCGCCTTATCCCGGTGATCTGGGTCAGCGTATCTACGATAACGCCTCAAAGCAGGCATGGCAGCGTTGGGTGGCACATCAAACGATGCTTATTAATGAATATCGCTTAACGCCGATCGAACCGGAAGCTCGTACGTTTCTAGAAACAGAAATGGAAAAATTCTTCTTCGGTGAGGGTTCGGCAGCCCCCAAAGAGTACGTCCCAAAATAGACCGCCCCCTCCTAAAACCAGGGACAGTTTACTCAGTCACCTTTTAGAAAATAGGTAATTGAGTAAACTGTCCCTGGTTTTAGCGGGTGCAGTACTGCACGCTGAAGAGATTGTTCGCGTCGGTCCAGACTCGCTCAACTTTGAATCCCGCGCCTTGCGCCATCGTTGCGAAGCCTTCCAGTGTGTACTTATGCGAGTACTCGGTGAGTATGCCTTCGCCTCGTTCGACCACGATGATATTGCCACCGATACTGACGATCTGCTGCTCTTCGTTAATGAGTCGAATCTCTACGCGGCCTTCTGACTGGTTGTACTGCGCCTCGTGTTCCCAGGAGTCGAGATCGAAGTCTGAGCCGAATTCACGATTCAAATGTCGCAGCATGTTCAGATTGAACTCCGCGGTTACGCCAGCGCTATCGTTGTAAGCCCTCTCGATAATGCTCGGATCTTTCTGCAGGTCGACCCCAATCAGCATTGCGCCGTTCTCGCCAGCCTCGTGATACATGACGTCGAGCAACTCGCAGGCTATGGCGCGAGCAAAATTGCCGATGGTAGAGCCTGGAAAATAGATAATGTTACGCAACGGCATGACGGGCGGATCCGGTAACTGAAAACGTTTCGTGAAATCCGCAACGACCGGCAAGACTTCAAGCTCAGGAAACTCAACTCGAATTTGTCGTGCGGATTCCAGCAAATGCTCTTCGGAAATATCGACCGGTACATACACTGCCTGATCATTCAGGTGCTCGAGCAACACGCGCGTCTTGCGGCTGGAACCACTGCCGTACTCAATAAGACTGGCCTGTGGTCCGATGAGCGCCGCAATCTCCGCGATATTCTCACGCATGATGCCGAACTCGGTTTCGGTCGGGTAATACTCAGGCAAGGTCGTTATTTCGTCGAATAGCTGGGAACCACGCTCGTCATAGAAGTACTTCGGCGAGATCATCTTCTCGTCCTGCTGCAGTCCGGCAACGATTTCCTGAAGCTCGGTCATTTCGCGGCGTCCTTCGCAAGGCGAATGCCAAGCAACTGCCAGCGAGCATCCGGATAGAAAAAGCTCCGATAGCTCGCACGAATATGATCGGCGGCCGTCACACAGGAACCGCCGCGTACAGTCATCTGATTACACATAAATTTTCCGTTGTACTCACCGAGCGAACCGGCAAGCGGTATAAAGCCCGGATAGGGAGAATAGGATGACGACGTCCATTCCCAGACATCACCGAAGAACTGCCGCGAATCAACGGCTGTCGCTGGCTGCCAATAGCCTGATTCCATCAGGTTTCCGTCGGGCTCAATCTCAGCCGCGGCATCTTCCCACTCGAACTCTGTCGGCAGGCGGCCACCTGCCCAACGGGCAAAGGCATCCGCTTCATAAAAACTGACATGACAGACCGGCGCATGCTCGTCGATCTCACGCATACCACCGAGCGTGAATTCTGAGGCCAGATCCTCACTCCAGTATAGCGGTCGATTCCAAGCACGCTCGTTGATGACCGACCAGCCATCCGACAACCATAATTTCGAGTCGGCATAAGCCCCGTCATTGACGAATTCACGATACTCCGCGTTGCTCACGAGGCGATCGCCGATCTGGTGCGGATGTAGGAGTGCGTCATGGCGTGGTGTTTCATTGTCAAAACAAAAACCCGTGCCGAGTGCACCGATCGAGCGGATGCCGGAGCGGCCGTCGCTGTACGAATACTCGCTGGCGCTAACGATTGCCGGAGTAGCAAGGTCGGTATTCATCGCCGGTGACAGGGGGTTGCAGGAGAGAACATGCTTGATATCGGTCAGCAATAATTCCTGATGCTGTTGCTCATGATTCATTCCGAGCACAACACGTTCAACGAGAGCTTGATCCGTCCGTTGCTCGAGTAAATTTCGTACAGCGTCATCAACGTATTTTCTATAAGCAATCACTTCTGCGTAGGTGGGTCGCGACAGTAGACCGCGCCGCGGTCTTGCGTGCATCTCGCCAACGGTGAAGTAGTACGAGTTAAACAAAAAGTGGAAGTCGTCGTTATAGCGTACGTAGTCGGGTCTAAATTCCTCCAGAACAAAACGCTCGAAGAACCAGGTTATGTGCGCGAGATGCCACTTTGTCGGGCTCGTGTCCGGCATCGACTGCACCACAGTATCCTCGGGCGACAAGCTGGCACAAAGACCAACGGTCGTGTCGCGAACACTTTGAAACTTTTCGCCAAGCGACGTGATGACATCACGATCCATGTGCTGTCTCGCGTGGCATCGGCAGTTGCGTCGTTTTCTGCACGGTGCGAATAGCGACACTGGAGTTTACGCGCGCAACGCCGGGCAAGCGGGTCAGAGATTCATTGTGCAGGCGTTCGAAGTCAGCCATGTTGGCAACGACCACACGTAACAGATAATCGAACTCTCCTGTCATCAGATAACACTCCATCACTTCCGGAATTCCTTTTACGGCTTCCTCAAAAGCCGCCAATTCACTTTGCTCTTCCCGGTGCAGGCCGATGTGTACGAACACATTGCCCGACAGCCCGGCTTTGGTTTGATTCAGCAACGCAGCATAGCGGTCGATGAAGCCTTCGTCTTCGAGTGCGCGCACTCGACGCAAGCACGCAGATTCAGAGAGATTGACCGCCGCAGCAAGCTGAACATTACTGATGCGCCCATCTTTTTGCAGCGCGTCCAGGATTAGATGATCATAGCGATCCAGAGACATGGCAGAAACTTGTGTGTAAATAGAATTATAGAGCAGAATATTGCGCAATTTTGTCAATTCGTCAAGCAATTCGCAATCTAATGGCGTAAATAGCGCTGTATTGTGTCCGAATCTGTTTATCTGTTTTTGGAGAGCTTCAATGAAGATCGGGGTACCTAAGGAAATTAAGACGCTGGAATTTCGCGTCGGCATGACGCCGTCGGGTGTCGTTGAGCTCGTGCATGAAGGCCACGAAGTATTCGTTGAGACCAATGCTGGTGAAGGTATTGGCATGACCGACGCCGATTACGAAAAAGCAGGCGCCACTGTGCTGAATACAGCAGAACAGGTATTCGATGCCGCCGAAATGATCATTAAGGTCAAAGAGCCGCAACTGAACGAGTGCGAAATGTTACGCGATGACCAGGTCTTATTCACCTATCTGCATCTCGCGGCGGACCGCGCACAGACAGAAGCATTGATGAAGTCCGGCGTAACCGCGATCGCTTACGAAACCGTAACGGCGCCGGATCACTCGCTACCGCTCCTAACTCCGATGTCCGAGGTAGCAGGTCGTCTTTCTATTCAATGCGGCGCGTACGCGTTACAAAAAGCGAACGGTGGTCGAGGTGTGTTATTAGGTGGCGTGCCGGGTGTTGAGCCCGCAAAGGTTGTCGTCATCGGTGGCGGCGTATCTGGTTCGAATGCAGCAGATATGGCGGTCGGTATGGGTGCCGAGGTCACGATTCTCGATCGCTCACTGCCAAGGCTCCGTCAGCTCGATGATGTCTGGGGCGGACGTGTACATACGGTGTATTCAACCAAGCATGCCATCGACAGGCTGGTCACCGAGGCAGATCTGGTTGTCGGTGCGGTTCTGGTCGCAGGCGCGGCAGCACCGAAGTTGGTATCTGCACAGAACGTGAAAGATATGCATCGCGGCGCGGTTATGGTCGATATTTCCATCGACCAGGGTGGCTGTTTCGAAACCAGCCGACCAACGACTCACGCAGATCCGACTTATGTTGTTGACGATGTCGTTCACTATTGTGTCACTAACATGCCGGGTGCGGTTCCACGGACGAGTACCTTTGCACTCACTAATGCGACGCTACCCTTCGTGAAGTCACTGGCGAACCTCGGTTGGCGTGAGGCGCTGATCAAAGACCCACATCTTGCGAACGGACTAAATGTGCATGCTGGACGTGTGACCTATGCAGCAGTTGCGATGGATCTTGGTTTGGAGCACAGGCCCGCTAATGATGTGCTTAGGGTAGCCTAAGCATATTCACGTTTCCCGCCAGCTTGGTTATACTCGATCGATTCTAAAATTGAGAACACCATGGGCGAGGCAAAAGGAGTTGCGGTTCAACTGAAGCCAACGGAAACGATGGCGTCTTCCGTCTATGAGCAGTTACGCACGGACATTCTGAAGGGTCGCCTTTTGCCCGGGAGCAAGTTACTACTGCAGCATCTGGGAAGAGAGTATGGCGTTGGTAATAGCCCGTTACGCGAAGCTCTTAACCGGCTGACATCGAATGGGCTGGTCACTCGTGAAGAGAACAAGGGATTTCGAGTATCGCCGGCAAGTGCCGAAGAGTTGTTGGAGTTGATTCGTACGCGTTGTTGGCTCGAAGAAACCGCACTACGTGAGTCAATCCAGTGTGGTGATGCCGAGTGGGAAGAAGCTGTCGTCATCGCGTTTCATCGCTTAAACAAACTCGAAAACACGATCGATAGCCCGAACGTTCGCAGTAGTGCTGAGTGGGAACAAGCACATAGCGACTATCATATTGCGCTACTTTCGGCGTGTCGTTCGAATATCCTGCTCGACTTTTGTCGACAACTGCACGAGCGAACTCTGCGTTATCGCAGCCTCGTTGAGGTTGTCGAGTATCGCGATATCCATGAATGTGGTGAGCATCGTAATATTCAGGATGCGGTGCTGGCGCGAGATGTCGAGAAGGCAGTCGAAATGCTAAATGCTCACTACATGGTGACTCTGGATATTATCAGGTCGAGTGGCGTACTGGCCTAGCAGTCGGAGCCACCGCGGGTGACCTGCGCGTTAACCTGTGCCGATATAGGGAATGAGTCTGCCGAACAGCAGCACACCGAACCAACTCACCAGAGAGATATAGGCTACTGCCTTGGCCTGCGAAGTCGAATCCTGATCTGTACTCCAGTTGACTATATCCGGGTCGACTTTAAGCTTGAACCAGATCGCGTTCAATCCGGCAATGGCTACCAGCAACATCTTAATCTTGAAGCCGATATTCGCGACGTAGCGCTCCGGATCGCCGAAGAAGAATATTACGCCGGTGAACAGATTAATGCCGAAGCCGAAAACGGCCCAAGGCAGCAAGCGAGGTACTGCGCTCAAGGTAATTCCTCGCCAGTGGCCGGCAAGGCGAATATCGATAAGGAGCATGGCGCCGAGAAGAATCGACAGGCCCATGAAATGCAGAATTTCCATGATTGGCCACGCCCAAGGGCTGTTCACTACCCAGGCGTTGAGTGAACTGCTAAGAATCCAGATAACTATACCGTCCATATTCCCGATTCTCCGACTAAAGGTATGCGATCAGACGGCCCGCGGTAATCGCGCCCATCCAACACAGAAGTGATATCGCAGCAGCCGCCTTAACAGACGAGGGCACTGAATCTGCTTCCCAGTCGGCAACCTTCTTTGTTGTCTGTCGCTGCAGGTAAAAAGCGATGCTCCCGCCGAGAATGACCAGCCCTATTTTTATCAGGAACGGCGGACTGTAGATTATGTAGGTCGCTTGCGACGCAAACAGGGCGAAGCCGGATAGAGCATTAACGGCGAAGCCGAACCATGCCAGCTTCATCGGCCCAAGCAATGCAGATAGTGGGATGTCGCCTAGGAAGTTAAGCAACCTTAAGTCAACATAGATCAGCAAGCCGACTACGATCGCAAGTCCAATCGCGTGCAGACCCAGGACTATCGGATAAGCATACAGTGACTCGGCGACCCAGGTTGCGAGACCCGATGTTTCGAGTTGTTCCAGAATCCCCGGTCCTTCCGCCTCAGGATCGGGTTCGGACGGTGGTTTCGGTGGCGGGATGACGATTTCGGCCATTTTCACTGCAGCGTCAATCTTGCGTTCGCGGATTGGCGGCCGGCACTCACTCTCGATGAATTCGTATCCTTCGGAGTAGCGTTTGGTTTGACTCAGTACCCAGCTGCCGCCATCATAAAAGACCGGGTCCGTAACAATCATCGTCGCCGACACCACCGGACCGAACTCTTCTTCGTCCGCACGCTTGTACGTCTCATGGGTTGTCACCTGGTCACTGGTCTGATGGCCATGAGGATGACTTGGATTGCTAAGCAGGTTTACCGTTCGGACGATCAGCGCATCGCCCTCGTAATGGGCGATCGAGTCGCCCATGTACGTTTTTTCACCGGGCTCTGGTAACTCATTGCCCAGCTGCACAACACGGTAACCGCCATACTCTTCGTACTCGAAGATTATGTGGTCATCGTTCTGCGTAATTCTGATCGGGTGCGGAGTGAAGCCACTTTGTCGAACCACGCCCGGCGGCTCGCAGAAAATCTGCGGATCGTCGCTGCGATCATAAACCGCTTGCGCTGCCGCTCCGACCTCGTTGTACGGTGGTATACCGCCAAGGCTATCCGGGCCGCCGCGACCGGGTCGGTGGATCTGTACCCACGCGCCGGCAAGGTTTGGACGACCATCGTCGAGCGTCAGGGGAATTTGTACAAATTCAATGGGGGCAGGCTGGTTGCCATCGTTCCCCATGGTCTTGATCACATCACCGCTGTCTGAATCCAGAATATCAACGCTTTCTATCGACACCATAGGCGATCCGTCGTGCGTTGGATTGCCATGAATTCGAATGCGATCACCGGCGCCAAAAGTATCGCGAGCCCAGCCTCTGTTTCGCATATTGGTCGCCGCCGCGCCTTCACTCATCCAGTTCGTGACCGAACCGTCCGCGTTGGTGACATCGAGATAGATCAGGACGTGAGGGTTTTTGAAGCTAAAACTGCTTACAACGCCCTCAACCACTACGTTTTGGCCATCCCTATAGGTCGCGGCGGAGGAATGGTGTGCGTTAGCGGCCGAGAAGCCGAGAAGGCAACCGAGTATCGTAGCTAGTAGAAGTCTGGTTCGCACGAAGGTACCAAGTCGGCAAAAGAAATTGATAGTATGCGAATTTAGCCTAACAGCACATCGGTTTAGAGTGTGATGCAAAGCTTAGAGTTTGCCTGCAGAAGAAACTCAATTTGTCCCTATTGTATTTCTGAGCCATAATCTTAGGTAGTTAAATGCCAGACAATAAAAAAAATAAACCAAATGAGTCAATTTCTGCGGCAGGGGTTGGGCTGCGCTTTCTGGCGGCATTGGCGCTGGTAATGCTGACCTTTAATCCAAGCGGTTTTTCCGCCTACCACTGGATTACATCTTCGATCGGAGCCCGCACGTTCGGGCCGGAACACTTGTTACTAATTGGTGTGTTGCTAGCCGGCTGGGCGGTGTTCTGGATTGCAACCTGGCGTGCATTGGACACTCTCGGAGTCGTACTGGCGAGTATCGTTCTGGGCGCAATCATTTGGCTGCTGATCGACATCGGCTTGCTGTCCGCAAACTCTGTCTCGGCAGCCACCTGGATTGGCCTGGTTTTCCTCGCCGCAATTCTAACTGTCGGCGTGTCGTGGTCTCATATTTGGCGTCGCGTTACAGGCCAGGTGAGCGTCGAACACCTCGACTAGTCGTTTACTACGCTGCGCGTTGGCATATTGGAAGTTCAAATTCGAAACGCGTTCCGGCGTTGAGTTTACTCACCACCAGAATCTGAGAGTCGTGTAGGTCCAAGATGCGCTTTACGATCGCGAGTCCCAGCCCGGACGAGTCTGAGCGCGCTTCCTCACCGTCGCGGGCACGGTAGAAGCGATCAAAAATTCGCGGTACATCTTTTTCAGCAATGCCTGGTCCACTATCCGACACAGAGATCGCAAATGAGTCACGACGCTCGGAAATGGAGATGGTGACTTCGCCGCCTTCCGGAGTGAACTGAATCGCGTTGCGTACCAGGTTCTCCAGAACTCGTTGAATCAGTCCGATGTCGCCCACGGTGTCTTGCGCTGCTTCGTCGACCTCAACCTGCAGCGCAATATTCTTGCGCTCGGATTCGATTTGAAATTCCTGAGCAATATCCTGTATCAATTCAGGCAGTGAAAAAGACTCGACGCTGGGTGTAACGCTTGCCGCGTCGAGTTTGGATAACTCAAACAAATCGCCTATCAATACGCCCAGTCGCATTGTGTGTTTTTGTGCAATTCGCAAGTAGCGATTACGATCTTCAACCGACATCGAATCACTCTTGATAATAAGTGTCTCGATGTAGCCCTGCATGGCAGTCAGTGGTGTGCGCAGGTCGTGTGAAATATTCGACACCAATTCCCGACGTAGTCGATCGTTCTCAGTTAATTGTGAAATCTGTGTTCGGATTTGCGCTGACATATCGACAAACGCATTGGATAATGCGTCGATTTCATCGCCACTGTTATCCGGTTTGTTGAGCATCGGTTCAAGCAAGAAATTACTTTCAGTGACGCGTTGCATTTCGGTGTTCAGGCGTTTCAAACGGCGAGTTAACAGACCAAATACCAATAGTCCGACGATCGCGGTAAGCAAGGCAATAGCAGCGATTGCGACAATGCTGGACTTAGCGGTATACGTGTCACCAATATTGTTCGCGAGCTGTTCATATTTTTGACCGCCCAGAACCACATAGAGATAACCCTCAGTGCCCGACTCGGACGTGACCGGCCATGCCGAGAAGACTTTCTGGGTTGAAGAGTTGCGCGGATCATCCCCGTACAAAGGGAAGCGCGTCTGGCCGTCAACCAGCGTTAGCACCGGGTCTAGATCGATACTGGAGGTCAGTACAGTTTCCGCGGGCAAGTTGTGTCCAAGAATATTACCGTCAACATCCAGCAGGTAAATCTCGGCGGTAGGATTGATGACCATCGCGTGACCGGCGAGGTCCCGAAGGCTCTCAAGATCCGCGACGCCATCGGTGATCAGCTGCCGCTGATCAGTGACATACATCGCTATCGGTGCATTCAGGCTTTGCGACAACTCGTCGTAGTAGGTCTGGGTATTGATGCGATCAATAAAGAAAAACGCGGTCCCCATGCCACCAACAATGATGAGCAGTGCTAAGGACAGCTTTGCAAATAATGTATTCATGCTGCGTTATCCGAAAATTTATAACCAACGCCCCAAACCGTCACGATGACTTCGGGCTGAGAAGGATCGCCTTCGATCTTGGAGCGCAGGCGATTGATATGTGAGTTGACCGTATGCTCGTATCCTTCGTGACCGTATCCCCAAACGCGATCCAGTAATTCGGCACGGCGGAATACGCGTCCTGGGTGGCGTGCAAAGTACTCCAGAAGATCAAACTCGCGCGCGGTAAGGTCGACTGATTCGCCGGCTAGAGTAACGTTGCGCCGCGATGGATCAATTCTGATTGACCCGGCCTGAATAGAATCTTGCTCCGAATCTTTTTCCTGGGCCGGTTGTCGAAGGTTTTCGACGCGCCGCAGGATGGCCCGAACGCGAGCGACCAGCTCCAGAACACTAAATGGTTTGGTGAGATAGTCGTCGGCACCGGTCTCCAGGCCCAGAACCCGATCAAGTTCCGCCGACTTTGAGGTCAGCATCAGAATCGGTTGGTAGGCACGTTCGCGGCGTACAGCTCGACAGATCTCGAGGCCATCGGGGCCAGGCAGTCGCAAGTCGAGAACAATAAGAGACCAATCGCGGCTGGTGGCCTGACGCATGCCTTCATGACCATCTTTGGCGACGACCACCTCATCGCATAGGTCTGCGAGATGCAGAGCGACGAGATCAGCGATGTCCTGCTCATCTTCAACCAGCAAAATTCGACGTTTCGCCATCG
>RCNB010001566.1_pt1 | contig 14362 bp, 10 predicted proteins | sample 2041321 | NCBI WGS metagenome assembly RCNB01 (sample SAMN09708232, study PRJNA481090) | Marine sediment metagenome, whole genome shotgun sequencing project. | reverse complement strand
CGCAGCCTCCACCATCCGCCTGGCCAAGGATTGGGGAAGGTTGACTGGGCTTCGTATCTTGGGAATTGCCGTGCTCCTCCCCGGAGCTGTTCTGGATGGATATACAACGGGGAGGCCAGTCGAGCACTGGCCGACTCGGTGAGCATTCCAGCGATGTTGTGGAAAGGCGTGATCCAGTGCCATCCAAAATGGCCCCATCCCGGGAACTGGGCGGCGTTGAGGATACCGGTTTTGCCGTTTTCCTCCAGTTTGTAGGCGATGTGGGCACCGTACCAGCTATGTTCTCTCCATATGAGTGGGTCAGCATAAGGACGAATCGGATCACAATATGGAGGGATATAAAACCTGGCTCCGGAACTTCCCATGTGGTGATGGTCGATGTAAGCCTGCGGAACCCAATCCCTGTACATGACCTTGGCTGCGTACACCGATTCGATCATGTTGAGAAAATCGCCGTCCCGGTTGTTGTCGTGGCCGACATATTTGTGGTACAGCCAGGGAAGGCCTGTTCCCTCATACTCCGTTCCTAAAGTTTTGTTGTACCAGTCGGTGACCATGATCTGACCGTCCGGGTTGAAACTGGGGATCAAAAAGAAGACCACGTTGTTCAGTATTCTCTGTGTTTCCTCATCCTCCCTGGACAAAAGATCGTACGTTAGCTCAGGTGCCATCTGGGTTCCCCCGATCTCGGTGGCATGAAGGCTCATGGATTGACATATTATCGCCTTTCCTTCTTTAATCAACTTTTTGATCTCTGTTTCAGCTACTCCTCGGGGATCTGACAGCTTTGCATTCACTTGCTTGAGCCAGTCCAAGTTTGCCAAGTTTTCTTCAGAGGAGATGATAACCAACAAAAAAGGATGGCCCATCGTGGATGGCCCCATGTCGATTACTTTGATCTTGCTGCTTTCCCTCTCCAACACTTCGAAGTAGTGTACGATTTTATCCCAGCGGGCTATTTTTCTATCGCTGCCAAGCTGGAAGCTAAAAAATTCTTCGGGAGACGTGACCTTTTGTTGCGCTTCGGCAATCAGGGTCACATATCCCAAAACAAGCAAAACGAACAAAAATATCTTTAGGTTGTGTTGAAATATTGAGTTTTGTCTCATAGATGCCCTCCTACTCTATTTAATATCCTGGTTTGGCATACATTTTCAACCTAAAGTTTTAATTCTCTATTTAAAATCGCAAAAAATAAGTATGATAAGCATCACATGGAAGAATCAATAACAGGGATTCATTCAGGAACGAAAAAGAGAAAACCTGTTTTATCCGCTTTTCTGAGCCTGATTTCGATGGGCTTAGGGCAGGTTTACAACGGAGAGCTGTTCAAAGGGATTCTACTAAAATTTGCGTTGTTGTTTTCTTTTTGCTTGTTTGCCATCCTTGTTTTCAAAAGCCCAAAGGAACTATTGTTGTGGACCGTTGTCATTTTCCTTTTTCTGATATTAAAACTGTATTCCATGATTCAGGCTTTCATCAAATCACGCCAATTGGGCACAAACTACTCATTGAAAAGATTCAACAAATCCTATTTCTACACCCTAGTGACTATTGTTTTCTTCGTGATGAATGTGGCCTTTCCCCTTTTGATAGCAAAATTTGCCCTTTCAGAAATGACGCCTTATCACCCTTTTCGTTCAGAGGGGGCAAAACAACGTTATTTGGAGTTTTATGATGAAATCGCTAAGAACTGGCCTGTCGAGTCAGAGACCAGAATGATCGATACCTCATACGGCCGAACTTTTGTACGGATTAGTGGACCGGTCGATGCACATCCCCTCGTGCTCATGCATGGTGCCAATGCCACATCGCTTTCTTGGATGCCGAATATACAAGCTTTATCCAGGAACCATAGAACCTATGCGGTGGACAACATTTATGATTTTGGCCGCAGTGAATTCTCAAAAATATTCAAGGATCCTGACGACTTAGTCAATTGGATGGATGATTTGTTCTCGGCTCTCAATCTAGACGAAAATATCAACATGATGGGACTGTCCTATGGCGGTTGGTTGACAAGTCAATACGCACTCAAGCATCCTGAAAAGTTAGATAATATTGTGCTCCTAGCACCCGCTGCGACTGTGCTTCCTCTGGGAGTTGGATTCATAAAGCCCGCCCTTATTAGCATATTGCCTCATCGTCATTTTGTGAAAAAAGGGGTGTTCTTCATTCTGGAAGATCTATGGAAAAAAGATGAAACTAGCCGGGCATTCGCCGAACAGTGGGTGGATCACTTGGATCTGGGGCTTCGAAGCTTCAAGCCGAAAATGCCGGTAAGTCCGACTGTTTTATCGGATGAGGAATTAAGATCCCTGAAAATGCCGGTACTCTTTATGGTCGGCGAAAACGAAAAGATTTATCCTCCTTACGAAGCCGTAGAACGTCTAAAATCTATAGCACCCCAAATAAAAACAGAAATCATTCCTGGAGCAGGACACGATTTATCCGTTGTGCAGGCAGAGATGGTGAATCAAAAGATTCTGGATTTTCTTGAAAAAAGGAAAAACTCTCCCTAAAAGGCATCCATCAAAGGGTATAGCACTTCACATCCTGCTTCAACGGTGCGGTTGAACAAAGCATACAAAGGAATTTTTGAAAACCACTCCTTGATTGACATTACATCATTCTGAGCGTAATGTAATTGAATCAGGAGATGGCTATGGCAAACGTGAAAAAACTAAAAGGCAGGATCGGGATCCTCACCGGCGGAGGCGATGTCCCAGGATTGAATCCTGCCATCCGGGCAGTTACTATCCGAGCAATCCGGGAGGGATTCGAAGTGATCGGCATTCGAAAAGGATGGGCCGGTTTGATCGAAATGAACAGAGAGATCGCTTGTCCCGACACAACACACTGCCAAGTGTTGACAGAAGAGCTTGTCAACAAGGTGGGCCGGACAGGCGGGACATTTCTTCATACCTCCCGTACCCGTCCCAGCCATGTCCCCAATGTCAATGTCCCCGTTCACCTCAGGGATAAATACAACCAAAAAATAAACGATCTGACGCCTGAAGTACTCAAAAATTTGGATGCCCTCGACATAGATTATCTTATTCCCATCGGAGGTGATGACACCTTAAGTTATGGCGTTCACCTTCACACACAAGGGATCAAAGTCATCGGCATCCCCAAAACTATGGACAATGATGTGCCAGGGACAGACTATTGCATAGGTTTCAGCACATGTGTGACTCGGACCATATCCCTGACTCATGCCCTTCGGACCACGGCTGGATCGCACGAGCGGTTTCTCGTCATCGAGGTGTTCGGTCGATATGCCGGATTTACCGCTCTTCTCCCAACCATGGCTGGGGCTGCTAACCGGTGCGTAATCCCCGAGTATAAATTCAACATAGAACGGTTGTGCGAACTTCTTACTGAGGACAGAGAGACCAATCCCAGTCATTATTCGGTGGTGCTGGTCTCTGAAGGGGCCATTTTCGAGGGTGGGGATATGGTATTCGAGAGCGGTGGTCAGGACATGTACGGCCATAAAAAACTCGGCGGCATCGGAGATTTGGTTTCCAACCAGCTAAAAAAACTATCCCCAAAATACAACAATGGCCGTAAGATCAACTTGATTAACCAGAGACTAAGCTATCTCGTACGCTGTGGTGACCCGGATGCCATCGATTCCATTGTTCCGATGGCTTTTGGAAATCTGGCTTTGGACCTCGTGTTAGAAGGAATTTCAGGGCGTCTGGTCAGCCTGAGGGATGGAAAGTATGGTAATGTCCCGATCGAATCGGTGACCAGCACTAAAAAAGTGGTGGATGTGGCCAAATATTACAACACAGAAAGACTTCGCCCCTATTACAAGAGCTTCACTGATAGGCCCCTTTTTATCATGACCAGCGATTACTGAACGAATGGATTGAGAAACAGCCGTGGGAAATCACGAGGTGGGGTGTTATCCAAAGATATCGTGATCGGAAAGTAATCAGGAAATTATTTCAAGAAGTTCCACCTCATAAATCAGCGTGGAGTTGGGTGATATGACAAAACGTTTTTTTCCCTCTACTTCCTTGGCATAAAATCCTCCCGTTCCGTACCCCAGTTGAGAAGATAGGATGAGGATCCTCTTCTCCCCTACTTGCATCTGATTAACGGCCTGATCGAATCCAGGAGTAACGTGGCTTTTGCCGATTTCCATGACAAAATCTTCAGCCGGTGAATCATCATCCGGGATGCCTTCTGATGTGCTGAAATACTTTTTCCCGTTCAGTACCTCTCCGGAGTAGCGAATCCGGACCTTGGAACCGGACTCAGGGACTTCGCCTTTTCCTTCCTTAACTATGACATACTTCAGGCCTGAATCCGTTTCGACGGCATCCGGCCACTTTTTTTGGATGGTTGCCGATTCTCGTGCTTTTTTATCTTTTTCTTGTTCCTCCACCCTTTTTTGGACCTGAATCATAAGGTTTTGAAACATTTCGGTATCGACTCGGAATCGTTTAGCCCCTTCTCCGCATCGCACGATTTTAATGTTTCTAATTACGTCATCCTGGATGATCGCGTTGACAACATCCATTCCTTCGACAACTTCGCCAAACACGGTGTAATCCCCATCAAGATAGGACCTATCGCCCAGCGTGATATAAAATTGGCTGCCATTCGTGTGCGGGCCTCCATTGGCCATACCTAAAACGCCAGCATGGTTATGGGAAAGTTTTGGATGGATCTCATTCGGGAACATGTAGCCCAGCTGGCCCTCTCCTTCTGTAATTGGTTCTCCGGCTTGGATCACATGACCGGATACAACTCTGTGGAATTTGGAACCATCAAAGAACGGGACACCTTCAGGCAAAGCGTCGTTTTTTATCGTCCCCTCGGCAAGGCCGACAAAGCTGGCTACGGTCATTTGGGTTTTTTCGTATTCGAGAGCCATAACAATCAAACCTTTGTTGGTGTGTAGTTCGGCATAAAGCCCGTCAGGATATTTTGTGTTTGAGCAACAGAATCCTGCCAATATCGACCCAACTAATAAAGAAAAAAGCATGATCTTAAATTTATTATTGGGCATCCTTTCCTCCTTAGATACTCATGGAAGTATACACCTTTATGCTTCGATATTTACAAAAAAGTTAAAAGCCACCGATTTTAACCATTGGTTCCCCTTTGCTCATCGGCGGAGTAGCAATGATATACATAACGATGCCATCGTGTGGTGCCACGGCTTTTTGTATTATGTTCCCGAAAAAATCTGTCAGATACCCCAGCAGTTCTCCTTTCTGGACATGAGCTCCTCCCTGGCTAAGTGGATAGAAGATTCCCTCATGTTCTGATCTGATATATGTTGTTTTTTTAACCCAGATCGGATCGAACAACAATTTTGGTTTGCCATCGATCATTTTTAAATATTTAAGGATATTCGAACAACCTTGTAAGATGGCAGCAATGTCCTGTTCATCAGTCCGGCCAAGCTTACCGCATTCCACTGTTATTGCAGGCTTCCCCATGAATAACGATGCGTTTGCGCACATAGAGGCTTTCTGCAATTTGGGATCGGCTGTCACATGAATAATGGTTTTGAATCCGAAGTTTATGGCCAAAGCCATGGTTTTATTATCCAATTCGGGATTGCCTGTTTCTGTGTAATAAAGATATGTCATGAGATCCTCATTGCCGTCGCCGCAATGAAGATCCAGATGATAATCACACTGTTTCAACACTTGGTCTGTGATCTGAAAAGCAATCCTCTCGGTCATGGTTCCATCGATGATCCCTGGAAAAACACGGTTCTGGTTCTTCCAATCAAAAGGATTATAGTAGATCGTCCGTTTCAGAAAAGAAGGGATATTAACTACATGCACTAAAATCACGGCCCCGCTAATTTTTGTTGGATCGAGCTGATCCTTGAGTCTCTGCAGAGCCAGCACAGGAGGATACTCGTATCCATGAATACCGGCAGTCAAAGCCAGAACCGGGCCTTTCTTATTTCCATTCACAACTGTTATCGGTATCCGGATTTCAGGCCCATCCGTTCCGGTTGGAACATTTATATATCCCGATCTTAACTCTCCTGAAGAACACGTAACTCCGCCCACTGTTAGCATCTCCTGGCAAAGCGCAGGATTTGCAATCAGGAGGACGAACAAAAACAATAAAATAAGGAGGGAAATATTTTTGGGCATCATGATACTGCTCCCTTCTTGGTCATAAATTCATTTTATGTCAAAAACTTCGTTATTATATCTGTTACTCGATGGAAATATGGAGGGAGATTTTGTCTTATGGTTTTGAGCCTGTCAATCCCGAAGAGATCTTTTTATGTTCACGTGCCACCAGGAAACCGACAAAGATCCAGATCAAAGCTAAAAAGACATTAAAAGCAGCAAAGCCTTCAATGTTCAGAACCAACAAAGTTGTCCCAACCAGGACTAAAACTGAAGACAGGACATCCCCTCCCCTATGGAAAAAGGTATCGATAGCCGCTTTGGCCTTGTATTTTTCTTCCCGGGAAGTGACCAGAAAGAGAGAATGTCTTGTAGTGTTCATCAATGAATAATCTGTGCTGTTTTCCAGAGTTTTTGTCAAACGAACGACCACAAGTGAAGCTCCCAAAGCCACGAACATGTATCCTCCCAGAGAAAGCAGGGGAAGAAAAAAAATGGCACGCCGAATCCCGAACCATTTGAATATTCTTGAAACCAAAAAGAGCTGGATGAACCAGGTCAATAGATTCACGATCGAGAAAAAATCAGCATAAAATTTGGTGATGTAATCATCGAGGACCAACCCTCCGGCAGTGCCCGCCTCAACGGCCTGCGCAGCCGCACTTTTGACCACGCGACCCAGGATATACTCGCCGTTGGTGTTGATAAAATTCAGCATAAGAATAAATATCGCCAAGTACAATAAATACTTTTTCTTAAAAACCAGCTTGAATCCACCCTCTTTTCCCAGAGGTTTTTCCTTATCACTCTGTGGTTTTTCATCCACGGGATGCGCTCCAGTTTTTGCAGGCTGTGATTTATTGATTTCCCTCCTGTGAACGATCCAAATGAGAAAGATGGATATGAATAAAGCACCGGCGCACACCAGCATCAACTGAAACCTGCCGATGGGTGCCACTAGCCAACCTGCTGCTTTGCTGCCAGCGAATGCTCCAAAAGTGGCGCCAAAAGCCACCAAGGGAAACAAGCGTTTTCCTTCTTCCGGAGTGTAGGTATCATTGGCAAAGGCCCAGAACTGGGCTACAACCATGACATTGAATATAGCCATCCAAATAAAAAAGGCCGTTCCGTAGGCCGGTTTGGATATGTTTGTGAACGACAACAGAAAAAAAATGATCAAGTTGGAAATAAAAAAGAGAGTGACCCAAGTGATGAGTTTTTGCCGAGAAACCTTGGAAGCAATCCGGCTGAATGCCTTTACCACGAATATGAGCAGAATAACCGCGGCCACCGATAGATAACTTTTGAATTCCGCGCTGGTACCGCCTAGGATCAAGCCTTCTCTTACCGGCTTAACGATATAATAAGCTCCCATAACCAGGAAGCCCGTGAGCGTCAGGAGCAATAAAGTTGCAGCTTCACCCGGATGGATTTTTGTGAAAAGCCCTAAAAATTTGTACAGGAAGCCTGATGAACGATTTTCATTGTTCATTTTCCCCTCCATCTCATTTCCCCCATCTTTCACAAAGCCAGGATAAATGTCAAACACAAATATTCCAACATTGACGGCATCGATTTTCTTGTGCTATGCTCCCCGAATCGATATTAACGGAAATGTGAGGGAAAAACGATGCGGCAAATCGTGATGACAAAAGCTGGAGGCGTTGAGGTTTTGAAGATTCACCAGGTTGACGAACCTCTGCCGGGCAAAGGAGAAGTGAAGATCGATGTCAAAGCGACCGGTATCAATTTTGCAGATATCATGGCTCGCAAAGGAATCTATCCAGACGCGCCGAAAAAGCCCTGTGTTGTGGGGTATGAAGTCTCTGGCTTGATCGAATCCGTCGGAGAAGGGGTGGATTCATCTTTGCTGGGAAATCCGGTTATGGCTGTCATGCGATTTGGCGGCTATTCCGAAAAAGTCATTACCCCTGTTTCCTATGTATTCAAAAAACCGGAATCGTTGAGTTTTGAACAGGGGACTGCCATTCCCGTTAATTATTTAACCGCGTATCAATTACTGGTTGTGATGGGAGGGCTCAAACAAAATGAACGGTTGTTGATTCACAACGCAGGAAGCGGCGTCGGAATCGCTGCTCTGGATATTGCGAAACATATCGGCGCAATCACTTATGGTACGGCAAGTGCCCATAAGCATGAATTTTTAATAGAACGAGGCTTTGAAAATGTGATAGATTACCGAACTCAAGATTGGCTCGACGAGATAAAAAAAATTACGGAGGACCAAGGGGTTGACTTGATAATAGATCCGATCGGCGGCAAGAATACTTGGAAAAGTTATCGAGCTCTCGCAAGGACAGGTCGCCTGGGTTTGTTTGGATTATCAACGGCCACCCAAACTAGATTCAGCGTAAAGTTCAACCTAATGCGAACAGTCTTAAAAATGCCTCGTTTTCACCCTGTGAGGTTGATGAATGCTAACAAGGGGATATTCGGAGTGAATATCGGCCATATGTGGGGAATCGAAGATAAAATCCGTCCCTGGATGCGGGCAATCATGAAAGGCGTTGATGAAGGATGGGTAAGGCCGCATGTGGACAGTGTTTTTCCGTTCGAGAAGGTCGCTGAGGCTCATATGTATATCGAAGAGCGTCGCAACATCGGAAAGGTCGTGCTCGTGCCTTAGAATCAGTGCAGCCTTCCATCCTTGCCTTCGTCTCCCCATTTCGGCAATTTAAACTGGTTTGGTTTTAATTCCAGCACATTTTTCAGCCACTCTGAGGGATAACCCATGCCACGAGGACGGCCTCTCTCATCCTTGACATATCCATCATTGTATTTTGTGATGAGAAATTCCCCCAGCTCAATCCAGCGCTTCACTACCATGTCCCCTTGAGAGACAGAATAATTTGTCAAATACTTAACCAAAAGATCGAAATCTTTTGTGTGCAAATCGAGGGCTGCTTTTTCGACTACGGGCTGGAGGGAAATGAGCTGTTTTTCCAGAGCGGATTGAACTTTTTGAATATCTTTGACCATGTAAGAATATTTTAAATTGGCAAAATTGGACACAAAATTAAACACCCACCAAGCCGACTCCCAGGAAAATTTCTGCAGATCACCGCGCGCAAACGATTTGGGAATATCATTGATGCAACAGTACAGGGGAACATAACAATTCGTATAAGTGTCATCCCAGCCATACCAATACACACCCCCGATAGGATCAGGCAACCAGGCTCGAGATTGTGAAATAAACGAAAAAGCTGTTTGTTGGGTGGAAATTGGGCGTTCCCAACTGTACTCCGTTCCATCGATTTTCCAGGTGAGTCCACGGCAACGGAGAGGAGTTCCAAAAGGCCCTGCATCTATGCCAATAGTCATGTCGAAGGGGGTTCCTTCATAGTGATCGCGCATGATGCCCATCACATCATGCAAGGAAAGCTTTTTGTCGGGTTTGATCCAGAGGGGATAAGGTTTGGCGTTTTTCACGCCGCGTTGAAAATCAGGAGATAAATTCAACGACGGGGCACTCCGTCGGAACATGCTCCAAACACGCGCCGCACATGTCCGCAGGGATGATGGCTTGGGCGGGTCATAGGCATAGCGAAAATGGAATGGTTGACCGGATTTTTTATTATAATATCCTTTTTGTTCGGCAAATGAGATCACATGTTCTGAACATAAACAATTTTCAGGATCATTCAGGGGAAATTCTCCGATACGGGACATGTTGGCGTGAGCGCATATGTAGCCATCTGGAATTAGCAACGCTACCCAGTTGGCACCCTTCCCGCCAGGACCTGGGCCAATCATCTCCATGATCCAGGCTTCTTCCGTGTCAGCAATCGAGAAGGATTCGCCACTGCTTGCGTATCCGTATTCTTCAACCAGATAGGCCATGACTTTAATCGCTTCCCTTGCCGTTTTTGCTCTTTGTAAAGCGAGGTGCATCAAGGTGAAATAATGCAACAAACCCTCTGGATTCCTTAGCTCATTCCGTCCTCCGAACGTGGTTTCTCCTATGGCTAACTGATGTTCATTTATTAATCCTACAACAGCATACGTGTGCGGGACCTGTTTGACCTTGCCTTTGAGTTTGCCATTCCGTCCTGAGATTTCAATGTATTCTCCCGGCTTATGATCTTGTGCAGGAGTATATTCCAGATGGGGCAGGAATTCTCCATCACAGGTGTAAGTAATCATAACAGATCCATCTTGGGATGCTCCTTTGGTGACCAAAAAACTGGAGCAGTCGTCCTGTGCCCATTGCGGGCTCACACAAAAAACAAATAAAGCCACAGATAAAATCACAATGTGTCGACATTTCATTGTCTTAATCTCCTTTGGTATTAATATGAGTTTTTAGCCTATAGCAGCAAGATGAGAAAATCAAGTTTCAGGATTTAACAACTTTTATTCTATGACGTATTCTTAAGAGAGAGGCTTATCCGCTTCAGGTCCACATCCACCTGGAGCACTTTAACCTTAACGATCTGGCCGACCTTGACAAAATTCCGGGGATCATCCACGTAACAGTCCGCGATCTGGGAGATGTGCACCAACCCGTCTTGGTGGATTCCGATGTCAACGAATGCCCCAAAATTGGTGACGTTGGTAACAGTGCCCTCTAGTTTCATGCCGGGTTCAAGGTCTGCCATTTCCTTCACTTCATCGGAAAAATGTGCGTACCGGAATTCTTCCCTGGGATCTCGACCCGGTTTTTCCAGTTCCAGCAGGATATCTTCCACGGTAAGAAGCCCCACATCTCCAGAGATAAATTTTTCCTTGGGAATACTCCTGACAAGGGCACCATTCCCGATAATCTTTTTCAAGGGCATCTTCACAGCATTGGACATTTTTTCGACCAAAACGTAACGCTCAGGATGAACGGCCGAGTTATCGAGAGGATTGGGAGCATCGGGAATCCGCAAAAATCCGGCTGCCTGTTCGAATGACTTCTCCCCTATCCCGGGCACCTTTTTTAATTCCTTTCGGGATGAGAAGGCTCCGCGTTTATCCCTATATTCCACGATATGTGTTGCCGTTGTTCGGCTTAAACCGGCCACATATTTAAGGAGCTCGACGGATGCGAGATTGAGGTCGGTTCCAACCATATTGACGCAGCTTTCCACCAAATCCTCTAGAGCAGATTTAAGGTTCGATTGATTCACATCGTGTTGGTACTGGCCTACACCGATAGCCTTGGGATCTATCTTTACCAATTCGGACAGCGGATCCTGGAGCCTGCGTCCGATAGAAATGGCCCCGCGGACCGTCACGTCAAAATCCGGGAATTCTTCAGCTGCCACCTTTGAGGCGCTGTAAACACTGGCACCGGCCTCGCTGACAATTACACAGATGGGACGCCTGTCTTCTGATATTTTCTTTATCGCCTGCCGGACAAAAGCTTCGGTTTCCCTGCTGGCTGTCCCGTTGCCTACAGCGATAAGCTTGATCCCGTGCGCCTCAACCATATTTATGATCGTTTTTTCCGCTTTTTCTTTGTCGTTCTGTGGCGGATGCGGGTAAATGGTCTGATAATCCAAAAATTTCCCAATTTTGTCCAAACCGACTATTTTGCAGCCTGTCCGGAATCCGGGGTCGATGCCCAAAACCGGCTTGTGTCCGGCGGGTGCTGCCAAAAGAAGTTCACGCAAATTTGCCGAAAACACCTTGAAGGCCTCAAGTTCCGATTTTTCCCGAAGATCACGTCGAATTTCTGTTTCTGTAGCGGGCAGGAGTAAACGGCTGTAGCTGTCCTTTACGACATCTTTGAGAATACCGGAAGCCGCACTTCTAGGATGCCTTATAAAGGCGGATTCCAATTGTGTCAAGGATTTATCTGTGGGAACCTCAAGCTTAAGGCTCAAAACCTTCTCCCGCTCTCCACGGAGCATGGCCAGCATCCGGTGGGAAACTATCCGGTCCACTTTTTCTTTAAAATCATAATACATCTGAAATTTGGTTTTTTGGGTGGCGTATTGCTTCTTGACAGTCGAGACAAAAAAACCTTCTCGCAAAGCAAGACTCCTCAGTTGTTTGCGGATGCCTGCATCGTCGGATAGTTCCTCGGCTAGGATATCGCAAGCTCCCTGAAGAGCTTTTTCCGGAGTATCGAAATCCTTATCCTTGTTGATGAAAGCTTTAGCTTTGGATATCAGATCAGCCGTTTCTTCTCGGAGTTCATGGACCCAACGAGCCAAAGGCTCTAATCCACCATCCCTGGCTTTGGAAGCTCTGGTCGCTTTTTTCGGTCTATAGGGCAGGTATAAATCCTCCAGTTCGGTTTTATTCGAGGTATTAAGAATGTTTTTCTCCAGGTCGGGGGTGAGCTCTCCTTGAGATTTGATGGATTCGAGAATGGTGTCCCGTCTCTCGTCCAGATCTTTATAATATTGGTATTTTTGCGCGATGTCTCTTATTTGTGTTTCGTCCAGGTTCTCCGTCCGTTCCTTTCTGTAACGAGCTATAAAAGGAATAGTGGCGCCTTCAGCAAGAAGATCCAGGGTGCTGAAAACTTGTTCTGTCCTGAGGTTGAGTTCGGATGTGAGTTGCTTTATGATGTCCATTTTTTCCTAACACTTTAGCTTTTTTTGCCAGAAGAAATCAAATGGTTTTGGCTGTTTTAAATGGTACCTTCCCGTATTCTCTGAGGTTTTTCATGTCCGATCCTATTTTAATCCTTTTGATTTGAAAACAAAATGCGTGATTTTAATGTAGGCATAAAATCCCGTATAATCGTATACATAAAGGGAGAAAAATCATGAAAGCCATCATACGCATCGCCATTAGCGTGTTTTCGATCGTCGTTCTTTTATCATACACTGCGGGCCAAAAAATAAAGACAGTGGACGATGTCAAAATCATCCAGAATAAAAAAAGGCCCAATCCTCCTAAAGGCACACCATCAAAAATAAAATTAGAATTGGAAACTGTCATAGGGGAATCTGAGGATCCTGATAAAGCATTCTCCCAGCTTTCAAGTTTTGTCGTAGACGACGACGGGATAGTCTATGCCCTTGATTTCAAAGAACAAAAAATCAAAGTGTTCGATGATGCTGGCCAATTCGTTCGTGCGTTTGGTGAAAAAGGGCAAGGCCCAGGAGAGTTACAGATGCCGGCAGGTATTTTTCTTTCTCCTGATAATCGATTGGCAGTCAATGATGCTCAGGCACGTAAAATAGCTTATTTCACCAAACAGGGCAAATATATCGAACATAAGTCTTACGCCACACGCCTGCAGCTGACTACTCTCATGATGGATTCGCAAGGAAATTTTATGGGTAGAGAACTGAAGTTGGAGGGACAGGAAATGTTCTTCGAGATTGTAAAGCTCGATGCCGATATGAAATCATTGTTTTCTTTAGATAAGCTTGAATTCCCCAACCCACTTTCGGGCAAAAAAATCAACTTGATGGACGCGATCTCGATCTTTCAGTTCGATAGTGTCGGGACCATCTATTACGGCCGGAATCGTGATTATGAAATCAACATGTATACCCCAGAAGGAAAACATGTGAAATCCGTCCGTAAGGAATACCAGCCGCAGAAAATTACCGAGGAGGACAAAGAAGAAATTTTGAGCAGGTTGGACAGTGTCCCCAACACAGGGCCAATCAATCTGAGAGAGATGTTCGAATTCCCTAAGATGTTTCCTCCGTTCCAGACATTTTCTGTGGATGAATCCAACCGAATTATTGTCCGGACTTGGGAGAAAGGGAAAGAAAAAGATGAATTTGTTCACGATATCTTCGATCCTGAGGGACGATTCATCGCTCAGTTTACGTCAAAAATCAATGTCAGCGTCTGGAAAAATGGGAAAGCCTATGCCATCGACGAAAATGAGGAAGGATTTAACATCATCAAAAAATACTTGGTCCGTTGGGAAAATTGATTATTTTACAAGATCAGAATCACTCCTATTTTGGCATGTCAAGTGGAATGCGAAATGCGAACTTGACTAATACCGATGATTCTCGAATAATGCGTTAGAATCCCATGCGTAAGTGGCTGTTTTTCCTGTTGATCATCGCGGTCGCATATGTCATTTCACAGATTGGGAAAAAAACCACAGGTCGCTCTTCCTTCCTTAAAAACATCAGTGAAACAATCGGGATCATCGTCTGGGTTCTGATTGTTGTTTACACTGTGGGATTTCTGTATTGGCTTTACACAGAACTATTTAAATAAGGTTCTTCTCCCATTTAGTTGGTAAAAGCCTGGATGATTTTAAGTGAGAAGTACCGAAGATCATGGTAACCATAGGCTTTTCGTTT
>RCNB010001564.1_pt1 | contig 14373 bp, 13 predicted proteins | sample 2041321 | NCBI WGS metagenome assembly RCNB01 (sample SAMN09708232, study PRJNA481090) | Marine sediment metagenome, whole genome shotgun sequencing project. | reverse complement strand
TAAAGGAAAGTCAAAGTTTTCAACGTGGTTATATGCGTTCACATATAATCATTGTGTTAATTATGTAAATAGAAGTACGGCAAAGAAAATCGAAAAAAAATCGGTTGATGCCACTAATATTGAAGACTCTTATTACAATCCAGATGAGGATAGAAATGAGATTAATCAATTAAAAGTTGAAAAATTAAAGGAGGCATTAGAGCTCATTTCTCCAGAAGAGAAAATGATTTTATTGCTTAAATATCAAGATTCACTTAGTATTAAAGAACTGGTAGATGTTTTTAGTATTGGTGAGAGTGCAGTTAAGATGAGGCTTAAAAGAGCCAAAGAAAAACTCATTAACGTTTATAACAATAGTGATGATGAGAGATAACCCATTTAAAGACATAAATAGGCCTTTGAAAGATGTTCCGGATGAACTAAAATCTAAGGTGATGAAAGATATTGCAACGGCAAAACTTTTAATGGAATTGGCTAGCTTATTTTCAATAAACATTGGTAGCGTGATAGAGCGTACTATTAAGAAAAGAGATTCTCAATAATTACAAGAATATAAATAACCCTAACAATAAATATAGAATTAATGGAAACACTTGAAGAATATAAAAATTTAGCTCTCGAAAGTTTCTCAACAACTGGCGTCAACATTATCAAAGCCATTTTGGTATTACTTTTCGGGTGGCTTTTTATCAAGCTATTACTCAAATTATTAAAACGTTCACTTAAGTTTATTAAAGTTGATAAACTTGGAGAAAAGCTTAATGATATAGAAATTGTTGAAGGTAAAAAATTAAACATCAATGTCTCAAAAGTCATTTTAAAGTTCGTTAAATGGGCGTTGTTATTTATGCTAATTATTATCGTTTCTGAGATTATGGGACTGACCATAATTTCTGAAGAAATTGGCAACTTAATTCATTACTTACCACAACTCTTAAGTGCAGCTGCTATTTTTGTGATTGGTTTGTTCATTGCCAATTTTGTAAAAAAATCGATTCAGGCATTTTTCAAGTCTTTTGAGTTGTCGGGGTCTAAGATTATTAGCCAGCTTGTGTTTTTTATTTTACTTGCGATTATTTCTGTAACTGCATTAAATCAGGCAGGTATTAATACGGATATCATTACAAGTAACTTGAATCTAATTTTTGGCACGTTTTTAGCAGGAAGTGCGTTGGCTGTGGGGTTGGGAGCGAAAGACATTGTTGCAGATTTGTTTCGGACGTTTTATACTAGGCGTAGTTACGAAATAGGCCAATATATTAAGTTTAAAGATATAGAAGGAGAAATCATGACAATAGATGATATCTCAATGACGTTAAAAACAACGAACGGTAAGTTAATAGTGCCGATTAAAGATATAGTAGAGAATCAGGTTGAAGTTAAAGGTTAAACTTGTGTTATGATAAGTTATTGTTAGGGAAGACCTTACTTAGACTTGGTTTATTTACTTGCCCTTTTCATTTATTTGGAAAGGGCTTTTTTAGTACTTCTCTAGCAATGCAATAACGTCCTTTTTATAACTTCTGCTAATGGGCAGTGCTGTATTTTTAATTGTAATCTGCTCATTAGTAAATGATGAGATATGGCTTAATGCAATAATAAACGAGCGGTGAATGCGCAAAAATTGCCGTTTGGGCAATTTTGCTTCTATTGCACTTATGGTTTCTCGCGTTACTATTGTTTTGTTTAGGAGGTGGATTTTTATATAGTCACTATAACTTTCAATATAAATAATGGCATCAAAATCAATTTTAATCATTCTTCTATCAGAGCGAACAAACATAAAGGCATTACTTTCAGTTTGCCCAGATGTATCCAAGTTTGGATTGGCATATACTTCAAAATAGGTGTTTATAGCCTTTAATATGCGTTCAAACGAAATAGGTTTCAATAGGTAATCAACAGCTTGAAGTTCAAAACCCTCTACGGCATAATCACGATAAGCGGTTGTAAAAATAATTTTGATATTTTTATTTATGGATTTGGCAAAAGAGATGCCTGAAATTTCAGGCATGTTGATATCTAAGAAAACCAAGTCTATATTATGGCTATTCATTACATTAAAAGCTTCCATGGCATTACCGCAACTTGCAACAATATTGATGCTTTTAATTTTTGACAAATGTGTTGCTATTACTTCTCGTGCAATGGCTTCATCATCCACAATAAGGCATGATATGTTATTTTTATCTTGCAATTAGTTATGATTTAATTTAAGAGTCACTTTAAAAATGTTACTCGTATCATCAATACTAAGATTATAATTGTTTTTATACAATAAATCTAAGCGTTTTTGCATATTCTGCAAGCCAATCCCTGGATTGGTAGACACAGATTTTGTGTTTGTGTTCTCTATATAAAAATTGATATTTTTTTTATCAGAAGACAAATCAATCTTTATTGATAAAAGACCTTCTTTTAAGCTACCATGTTTAAAGCTGTTTTCAATAAATGGGAGAAGGAGCATAGGGGCAATCTTCGTCGTTTTAAGAGTGTCATCATAATTAAAACTCACGTTTAAAGTTTTATTAAACCTCATTTTCTCCAGCTCTATATAATCTTTGATATGATTAATTTCTTCAGTTAAAAGCACAAAGGGTTTATCAACTTGATATAATAAATAATCTAATAAATTAGAGAGTTTTAAAATCATTTCTGGAGTTTCATCAGCTTTTTTTAAAGCAAACCCATACATGGTATTTAAGGTATTAAATAAAAAGTGAGGGTGAATCTGCATTTTGAGATAATTCAGCTCTTGCTCCTTGAGTTTGAGTTGTGTCTCCAATATTTTTGTTTCGAGTTTTTTTGTTGCTTCGGCATGTTTTAAATTTAGTTTTAGCAATTTAAAAGCACTTACAATTATAGTAACCAAATACACTGCAATCATTACAAAGAATAGATTTCTGCTAATGGGAGGCATATTGTTATACTTAAAATCAGACAAGTAAATCAAGCCAAAAAAAACTGAGACGATTATAAGATAAGCCGAAATGATTAATGTGTAAAAACTGTATAAGCCAAACCGTGCATACCTTTTTTGTATAAGATAGTCGGGGATGAGCTTGTAAATTAAAACATAGGTCGTTGCAATGGTTATTGGCATTAAAAACAACGAAAACGATAGAACATAGCTAAAGTCATTACTATTATATCCAAAAAAATAAGTGAAAAATAGCAGAACACCACTCCAAAAAATGATATGGAGGAAGACTTGTCCTATTTTTTTTAAAATAATTTCTTTAGTAAACATCTTAATTAATAATCTACAATAATACTCTATTTTTTAAGCTCAATAGCGTTTTATAGACGAATAACAAGTTTAGCTCTTGTTTTAGCATTTATGCTAAATCTATAGTTAAAACGGTCGTCTATCGCATTTTAATTATTCGACTTGAAATCAACCATATATTTGCATCATGTTTAAATTTTAATGCAGAGAATCAAACTGTACTTTTAATAAGAGCAGATAATAATCCTATTTTATTTAATAAAAAACAATAAATTTAAAACTATGAAATTACTCGTAACAATCTCTGGCGTATTAGTGATATTGAATCCGTTTGTAGATAGAATGATGGAAGGTGGTCCTATAACTATGACCTTAATTTTACTATGCCTAATACTTTCTATCGTACTCTTAATATTGGGCTTTAGGAGTTTAGATAAAGATTCTTCAAAAACAAAAAAGATGATAGCCTTAGCATCTGATGTTAGCCTGTTAGGCTTGGTCCTGGGCTTTTTTGGGTCTATCATAGGTATGATTTCCGCTTTTGATGCAATTGAGGCATTTAGTGAGAACATGTCTTCAGGTGCCATTGCAGGCGGGCTTAAAGTATCATTCTTAACAACACTTTTTGGGTCTTTTGTATTTATAATTTCCAGGGTAGGTATACTATTGTTGAGATGGAGAATGAAAGTATAAGAACTAATCACAATTTTAAAAGCGAGCCTAAATGGTTCGCTTTTTTTATTTCCCTGTTTGTAGCTTTTAAATAACTGCTTAACGCAACTATATCTATGGAGTATTAAACTTCAAAACTTACTTATTAGTCAGTACCCAAAGCTCTACTTTTTCAGAAGAACGCCAATGCTGATTGCGCTTTGTATTATTAGAAGCGGCTTTCACTGTTTTTTTAAAACACTTTTCTAATTGAAATCTCCCACCTTCGGCTAGTTCCTTTTCTATTGGATGTTCTTTTGTAACGTTTGTTATTTGTGCTAAATTCGAGAATAAGACTAGTAGTTTTCCTTCTGGCAAAAGGCGTTGCTTTGCTCCTGCAAAAAAATCAGAAAACAGGTTTTCATTGTAATAAATAGATTCATCAATGCCATCTATATTTTGAGATTCTGGCAACCAAGGCGGATTAAAAACAATCAGTTCGGTCAGCTTTTCAAACTTCCCAAAAAGATGCCCAAAATCTAATTCAATCTTGCGAGATAACTTTGTATCCCCCATAAACTCGGTTAAACCAACAATTGCATTAGGATTTGTATCTGTACCGAAAACCTTTTGGAAACCATACTTTATCATTTGCAAAGAAAGTACGCCACTTCCAAACCCAACATCTATTGCAGATTTTTTAGGTCCATTGTAATGTTTTAACCAATTGTCAAATAGTACCAAATGATCGAAACGTGTGGGAAAATAAGTGCCATAATAGGGATGTAACTTATTTCGTAATACAGGAATGGAAACCCCATTTTTGTACCACTGCCAAGCACTATTTAGTCCTTGTATTTGAGGAAAGGACAATAAGAAATCGCTAGTTTCCGGGTAAAGCTTTTCTAACCAACCAATAGAAGGGGCTTTTTTTACTACCAATTTGTGATCTACAATTTCTATTAAAATAAGATTTGACAACTTATGATACGCTGCCCGATACTCACGTTGCTCCTGAAAAGACTCGTTAGGCAATTTTCTTTTAAGATATATCTTCAAGGCCTTAAGAAGTAACAAGCCATTGCTATAAAACGCTGTTATTAATATAGGTTTACCAGCTTCTAAAGCTTTAATCGTAAGCCTAACATCTGTGGCGCGATCAAAAAATTCTAATTGTTTTTCAAAAACAATAGGTTCTGGCTTGTTTGTATCTATATCTGTAATCATTGTTTGGTTTTACTTTCGCATAAAATGAAGAACTCTTTTCAACTCATTCCTAATCCTTATATGTTTGTTAAAAAAATCAAATAATCCAGATTAATTCAATAGCTCATTTATTTGATGCGGATAGTTGGTGTTGCGGTTTTGGAATCTAAGAATATTGTCTTTTACGATGACACCTTTATCAACATTTATAGCATTTTTAATAGTCTTATTTTCATTCCAACTTTCACGACCGGATATAACTGATGGTAGATGCACCAATAATGCTGCAGAAATGGATCTAGAAGCACTTTCCCAAAAATAACTTGGAGTATGATCTACTGCATAGTAATCAATGTTATCAATGGGTATCATTGGGTTTTTAAAAGAGGTAGGTTTTGCAAAATAAAATCCCATACCTTCATCACAACTCACATCTATAATTAGTGTACCAGGTCTAAGCATCGATTTTTCATCTTCTTTTACATAATCAATGGGATTATTTGTATCCTGATATGTACCATTAATTATTATATCAGATTCGTTAATCAAATCCAATAAAGGTCGTTCAGTGCCATCATGTTCTACCACTACCATCCGAGGTTCATGCTCATTTCCTTTTCTTAATCGAACATAGTGTGCATAAAGAACTTCTTCTCTCACCTCGTGATCAGGTCTTTGAATACAGATAGTGATATCTCTGAACCCATGAGCCCTCAGCGCATAGATTGCTCCTCTGCTTACTGCTCCAAAACTAAATATGATTACTTTTCTTTGATTTCCATAATGACCATCTATTCCCTTTAATTGAAGTGCATGTATCACTGCACTATATCCAGCCATTTCATTATTTTTATAAAAAGTATGCCTTCCCATTTGTCCATTAGGATGCCACGCATACATATCTTCAAAAGCAATCAAGGTTAATTTTTTATCTATAGCTGTTTGCGTAATTTGTATTTGTTGGGCACAATGAGGGTAACCCCAAAGAGTACCTCCATCTTTAAGGGCTTCTAAATCAGATAAAACAGGTTTGGCAATAATGACGGAACCAATATCAGATAATATCTCACTTCGTGTCGCTATTCCACCGGTTAAGTCGCTAATTTCTTCGTCTTTGATATTGAAAGGCGCGCCATAACTTTTCTCAAAAATAAGTTGTCTACGAATATGTTCTGGAAGTCTTTTTAAATGTTCTGGATGAATAGGTACACGCCTTTCATCTTCTTTTTTAGATGTTCCAATAACACCCATTTTTAATAAAGTCATGTTTTTTTGAATTGAAACGAATTGCAGAGTAATGACATGAGCAAAGCGTAAAATTAAAATTACTATTAGATAGTTAATTCCTAGCAATCAGGCATTAATTTGGTCCCTAGGGTTTCATTAATCAGAATAAGGACTTAAAAAACAAAGTCTCAACAATTCACTGAAGTGGTGCGAAGAGATAATTAATATCAATAGATAAAATACTTGACCAAAGATACTCTATTAAAACCCATTATATGCAAAATACTAAAGTGATGCATAAAACAAAAAAGTATGGGTCTTTTTGATTGGAAAAGTTTATTGAAAACTTTGAACTTGAAATACCTAAATCAAAACCTATTGCCAATAAGGTGTATGAAAAATAGCGGTTTTCAGCTAAAACCAAATATAATTTTTAAATTAATGGGCACTGTTAAACTAAAAAGTTAGTGTATGAAACCTCACTACTTATTAATATCCAAGATTGATAAACTCAACTCCAAAATCTAGCGCTTTTTCTTATTCCGTTTGCTATAATTTTTGGCACCTCGGGTTTTTGATTTTTTCTTTATTACAGATTTTGTTTATAGCGTTTTCATTTAGGTATATTTCTATACATCGCCTTTTAACTTCTTAAAAACCAACTTCGCTTATCGCACAATAGATATCATTAAAACGAATGATATCTTAGACATATGCTAATTTGTTCTAAAAACTTAATTATTTATTTTAATACCTTTAGAGAAACTAACATTTAATGATAAAATTTTTTAGAAAATTTCGTCAACAACTTTTGACTGAAAATAAATTCAGCAAGTACATGCTCTATGCTATTGGAGAAATTATATTGGTTGTTATAGGGATATTGATTGCGCTCCAAATCAATAATTGGAACAATAATCGAGAAATTAGCCAAATTGAGCAATCAATGCTAATAGATTTAGATTCAGAAATATCTTCGAATATCGAGAAATTGAAGAATTCAATTAAAAAACATGAACAATCACTTGAAGCGGCGCAAGAGTTCATTACTCTTTTTGAAGACACGGGCAAATTTGCGAAAGCTACCGATAGTACTGTCAATGAATTGTTGCTGAAAATGGATTACAATTACACCTTTGATCCTGTAACAGGAATTCTCAAATCCATCATTTCTTCAGGACAAATTAATTATTTAAAGAATAAAGAATTAAAATATCTACTTGCATCCTTTGATGATTTAACTAAAGATGTTAATGAATCTACATTGGCCATTGAGACTCAAAGACCATTATTACTATATCCTTCCTTAACTAAGTCATGGATTGTTGAAAATGGTAAAATTATTGGTTTTAGTCGTAAAAGGATTCTAGATGACCCACAATTCAGAATTGCAACTTACACCCTATATGACAATTTTCGCAAGCAGGGTTTGGTAGAAGAGAATCAACTTCTTGTAACTATGAATACTATTAAGTCAATTATTAATCAGGAGAAAAGACAATAAAAGAGGATCACATAAGCTAAAAGCAATGCCTTCTCAATTGCTACCTTATCGTTAACTTCAGATTTCGGCATAGCTTGTAGTTATATTGATAAGCGTAACTACTAAATCTACTACTTTTTCTTATTCCGTTTGTTATAATTTTTATCGCCTCGGGTTTTATATTCGTTTTTTTGTTTACAACTTTGACATATAAGTTACCTCTGTGTATTGACTTTTAATACCTTAAAAACTAACTTCGCTAATGGTACGGTATAAATCATTAAAACGAATGATACCTTGACCATATATATGTAATTAGTTTTTTGTAACATTTTTTTAAATAATAGATTCACCTATATAACAGCTAAACCTTATAAACATGCAACGAGTTTTTAGATTATTAATAGTCTTAATTTTTTTAGCTACGGCCTGTGTAGAAAAACCAAATAAAGAGGTAAGTAACAATCAAAATGAGAGTTTTGACAACTTTAAAGAGGAATTCTTATTAAATCTTTGGAAGCAATATCCTGGTTGGGCATCGTCGGCTGGTCTTCATGAATACGATTCAATATTAAATATTAATTCGACAGAGAATAGAGAAAAGTTCCTCAATACTTTAGAGGATATAAACTCAAAACTTCATAAATTTCAATTAAAGCAACTAGATGATGGTAATAAAATTGACCATCTCCTAATTGAAAATTTTATCGCTTCAGAAAAATGGTATAACAATGAGTTTAAATCCTATGAATGGAATGCATCTAATTATAACATTGCTGGTCGAGCATGGACCATAATAAATGGTACATATGCAGATCTTGATACCCGCCTAAAAATTCTGTCGGATCTTCTAGCTAAGGCTCCTTCTTATTATCAGTTTGGAATCAACAACCTAAAAAATCCTACTATGGAACATCTTGAACTTGGGCTGGTTCAAAATACAGGAGCTTTGGGAGTTTTAAATGATGACCTTTTAGATTCCATATCAAGTTCCCTCCTAGGCCAAAATGATAAAGACATTCTAATATCAAGAGTAGATAAGACAAAGGAAGCAATTACAAATTATATTTCTACACTTGAGACCCTCAAATTAAAGTTTGCTAATGGCATGGCGAAAAGCTCAAGAATAGGTAAAGAACTTTTTTATAAAAAATATGAACTTGATATAAACGCTAATTACACAGCAAAAGAAATTTATAAAAAAGCAATAAAGGAAAAGGAGGCGTTGCATCAGCAAATGATAACAATAAGCGATACGCTCTGGAACAATTATTTAGTCAACGTTGAGAAGCCGGAAGACAATATTAGTATGGTGAAAATGTTAATTGATAAAATTGCAGAAAAACATGTGAGTCGCGAAAACTTTTTCAATGAAATCAATCGTCAAATCCCAATTCTATCTGCATTTGTAAAAGATAATGACCTATTGACGCAAGATTCAGACAAACCATTAGTAGTACGTGAAACACCGCTTTATATGCGAGGAGGAGGTTCTGGAGCATCTGTTAGTAGCCCTGGACCATACGAAAAAGGAAAAGATACGTACTATAATGTTACTCCACTTGATGACTATACCGACGAAGAAGCCGAGAGTTATCTTAGAGAATACAATCACTACATACTTCAAATCCTTAATATACATGAAGCTATTCCTGGGCATTATACGCAGTTGGTTTATGGTAATGAATCACCTAGTATAATTAAGGCAATATTAGGCAATGGAGCTATGATAGAAGGATGGGCAAATTATGCCGAAATAATGATGTTGGAGCAAGGTTACAATAGCTCTCCTGAAATGTGGTTGATGCGAAACAAATGGCACCTGAGAGGGGTAACAAATACCATATTAGATTATAGCTATCATGTGCTCAATATTGATAGGGAAGAAGGCATGAAGCTTATGATCAAAGATGCTTTTCAAGAAAAAACAGAAGCAGAAAATAAGTGGAGAAGGGTTACGCTATCTTCTGTTCAATTAAGTTCATACTTTACTGGATTTTCTCAAATTTATGAACTTAGAGATGAGATTAAATCAATTAAAGGAGATGATTTTAACTTGAAAAAATTCCACGAGCAGTTCTTAAGTTATGGTAATGCTCCTGTAAAACATATACGTGATTTAATGATTAATGAGTGAAGTATACCAGAGTGAATTGTCTAAAGATTATATTTATGAATAATAATTATAAAACACTTGTAAATTTGTGTCTACGCAGGAAATACAGACTTTAATAACACAGTATTAAAATTAACTATTTCCTTTTGTTTCGCTTATTATAATTTTTATCCCCTCGAGTTTTAGGCTTTTTATACTTAGCCGCCACTTTAAATTTGTATGAACCACCTAGGTTTTCTTTCGAGTTTTTTGCAGATTTTTCATGAAAGGCAGGTCCTGGAGCATCTTCGTCCGTTTTGCGTTTTAGAGGGTTGTAGTGCTCTTTGAGTTGTGGACGTTCTTCTTCTATAAGTTCTTTTGAGATTTCTACAACGTCTGGCAGGTCTATCAAAGGAATTTGCATTTGCATTAAACCTTCAATCGTTTCAATAGCTTCCAACTCTTTTTCTGTAGATAAGATAATAGCTTGACCTTCCTTTTCCGCACGACCAGTTCTCCCAATGCGATGCATATAGTTTTCGGGATAATCTGGTGTATCAAAATTGATAACATGAGAGATATTGTCAATATCCAATCCACGAGCCATTACATCTGTTGCTACGAGTATGCGGTTCTCACCTTTTTCAAATTGAGAGATACTCCGCAATCTATAGTTTTGGGTTTTATTGGAGTGGATAACACAAATTTCATCATGAAACGTTTCTTCTAACTTTTCAAATAATCGGTCGGCCATGCGCTTGTAAGCTACAAAAATCAATACTTTATTATAAGTATCTTTATTTTGTAGTAAGTGATTAACCAAATTAATTTTGGTATAAAAATTTGGCACGTTGTAACGTTCTTGAGAAATGTTTTCTAAAGGAGTTCCCGAAACAGCAATAGAAACACGTTCAGGTGCTTTAAAAAAATCGTTAATTAAAAGATCAACATCATGTGTCATGGTCGCAGAAAACATTATGTTTTGTCTACGTTCAGGAAGAATATCAAAAATATTAATCAATTGATGTCTAAACCCGAGATCGAGCATCACATCAACTTCATCAATCACTAATTTTTGAATTGATTTTAATTGTAAAACCCTGCTCAATGCCAAATCGTACAAACGCCCAGGTGTGGCAACTAAAATATCCAGACCATCAGCGATAGCCCTTTTCTGCGCATTGATATTAGTACCACCATAAACACCAAGGACTCTAACATCAATATACTTTGCTAATTTTTCAACTTCTTCAACAACTTGCACAACGAGTTCTCTTGTTGGTACTAAAATCAAGACTCTTGGATTTTCTTGTTGTGAATATGCTAAATTTTTCAGAATAGGAAGGGTATAGGCAAAAGTCTTTCCTGTTCCTGTTTGTGCAATACCAACAACATCTTTCCCCGATCCAATGACATTAAAAGATTGCTCTTGTATTGGCGTAGGGGTTATAAAGCCCAAATCGTCAAGAGCATTGTGTAATGGGGTTGTTAGGTTTAAGTCCTGAAAAGTCACGTCAAAAATTTAAGGCACAAAGGTAAGCTATTATCCAATAATGTAGCTGTTTATTAGCTTTAACTGTTTAACTTTGTGCAATCTTAGAATTAGAAATTTCATTGCGTACAACAAAGACAATTAGTGTAAAACATGTTGAATCTTTTGTAGAAAGATTACTGCATTGGAGCCAGCAGTTTGAGGATGTAGTATGGTTAGATTCTAATGACTATAACCAAGACTATAGTAATTATGATTCAGTTTTAGCGGTAGATGCTTTCACAAGTTTACAAACTGATTATTATCAAGCTTTTGATAAACTGAAGGAATATCAATCCATTACTAATGATTGGATTTTTGGGTATTTAACGTATGACTTAAAAAATGACATTGAAGTTTTGCAATCCAATAATTTTGATGGGTTACAGTTCCCAGACTTGTACTTTTTTCAGCCTAAAAAGCTATTCTTAATTAAAGGAGATACGATTACAATTGCGTATTTAAAGAGTGTTGATGATGTATTAGAATCAGATTTGAATGTAATTGAACAAATTAAAACATCAACAGATCAAGACCAAGTAAATGACATTAAAATAAAACTAAGAATACATAAGGATGAGTATTTTAATAAGCTAGACACAATACTTGAAAAGATTCATCGAGGAGATATTTACGAAGCTAATTTTTGTCAAGAATTTTACGCCGAAAATACGGCTATTAATCCTGTAGAAACCTATAAAAAATTGAATGCTATTTCCAACCCGCCTTTCGCAACTTTTTTTAAATGTAATGGCAAATATTTGTTATCAGCTTCTCCAGAGCGTTACCTAAAAAAGGATGGAAGCACGATTATATCTCAGCCAATTAAAGGAACAGCAAAACGTTCTACTGATAAAGCGGAAGACCTTAAATTAAAAGAGGATTTAGCAAACGACAACAAAGAGCGCAGCGAAAACATTATGATTGTTGATTTGGTTAGAAACGACTTATCTAAAACAGCAATAAAAGGCACAGTTGAAGTCAAGGAGCTTTGTAAAGTGTATAGCTTCGAGCAAGTACACCAAATGATATCTACTGTAGTCTCTAAGGTTGAACAACATACGCATCCAGTGGATATTATTAAATCTACGTTCCCAATGGGCAGCATGACCGGTGCTCCCAAAATTTCTGCAATGCAGATTATTGAAGAGCTTGAAGAAACCAAACGCGGGTTGTATTCGGGAACCGTTGGATATTTTACACCCGAAGGAGATTTCGATTTTAATGTGGTAATACGTAGTATTTTATATAATGAAGCAAAACAATATTTATCTTACTCAGTCGGAGGCGCAATTACATCGAAAAGCAATCCTTTAATGGAATACGAAGAATGCTTGGTAAAAGCCAAAGCCATGAGAACCGTTTTAGAAAATTAAGCATGGAATACACTTTTAATTTTAATTTACATCATACAGATTTATTCGGACAATATTGGAAACCCGAAACAGTGAAAGCTGTTGTGGTTTTGGTACATGGCATGGGAGAACATTCATCGCGATATACAGAATCTGTAGTTCCACATTTGCTTAGACACCATTTTGCAGTCGTTGGTTTCGATTTATTTGGGCACGGAAAGTCAAAAGGAAAAAGAGGCCATTGCCCGAGTTATGAAGCTCTTTTGGAAGCCATAGAATATGTCATTAAAAAATCTAAAGACTTATTCCCTGACAAAGACACTTTTCTTTATGGTCATAGTTTAGGCGGAAACCTTGCCGTTAATTATGTTTTAAGAAAAGAGAATACTTTAAAAGGAGTTGTGGCATCGAGTCCATTTTTAAAATTGGCATTTCAACCACCAAATTGGAAATTAGTTTTAGGAAAAATATTACTTGGCATGATGCCGTCGATAACCTTATCAAGCGAAATTGATGAAGGTGCCATTTCAAGAGACCCAATTGAAGTAAAACGTTATCATGATGACGAATTAGTTCATAATAAAATCAGTCCAATGTTTTCATTCCCTGTAATGGCAGCAGGAGAATGGGCAATTGAAAATGCAGAACAATTGAAAATGCCAGTATTGGTATTACATGGCACGGGGGATAGATTAATAGATTATAATGGTTCCGTTGAATTTTGTAAAAAAGCAACTAGTGCCCAATTAAAACTTTATAACAACGGATTTCATGAGCTACATCATGATTTATGTAAAGAAGAATTTATTCAGGATATTTTAAATTGGTTAGAAAATTAATTTATATGCTTACGAAATTGTGTTTGTACAGTTTCTAAAATTTGCTTGACATCTTCAACTTCCAAATGTTCAATCTTAGAAATCTCCTCATGATTAAGCTTGCCAAATACATAGAGATCCAAAATATTGGAGGTGGTTAGTGGTAGCCAGCTGTAAAATTTACTGAACAATTGTTTTGTGCTATAAGATGGCGTATTTTCTATATCAAAGGCCTTTAAGATTGAAACCTCTTTGTTTTCATATAAGAATAAATGTTTATAACCGTCTTCTTGTTTATAAGAAATATCGTCTAAATCTTCACTCATAATATAATCCATATCTGCATCAATGGTATAATGCTCTTCAAGATTATGCAATTCTTCTTCAAGAATTAATCGCGTACTTATAGTATTTTTGTGAAAGGATTCCTTTTTAAACAATACTTTTAGAGCTTCGTCAACAATTTCAAAAAGACTCAGTTTTATCGTGTTAATGTCTGCGTCTGGATTATACCTGTTTTTATACAAAGTAATAATGCAGTCATCAATAATACCAGTCGAAGAATACATGTTTTTAGGCAGTATCTTAGTAGATTCAGCTATATAAAGTCTGTGTTTTACATAAGGGTGTAAAAGCTGAATAATAGATAAAACCTTTTTATCAAATTTAGTTTGTCCTGATTTATCCTGAAGTTTTTGTAGTGAATCCATAATCTTTATTATAAAAATTAATAAGCTATTCAAGTACTTTAATATACAAAATTTTGGTCACATTATAT
>RCNB010002152.1_pt1 | contig 14378 bp, 12 predicted proteins | sample 2041321 | NCBI WGS metagenome assembly RCNB01 (sample SAMN09708232, study PRJNA481090) | Marine sediment metagenome, whole genome shotgun sequencing project. | reverse complement strand
ATACCCAAGGCTCCGTACACCACAACATATACGGGCAGTTCGGGCGAGACTATGGTGGACCCATGGGTCGAGTACCAGATCCTTCGAAACCTTCATCACCAGTCCGTAAGGCTGGTAGAGTCATCTATGTAGGTCAATGGCACTCCAAGAGAGATATGAACCCATCCACAATTTGGGTGAAGACATGGTCTGAAGCACTAGAAATTCTAAGAAGGAACCATAACGCAAACACTAAGATTGCAGTGTATCCATACTGCGCATTACAGATGCCTCCATTTCCTTCACATTATTAGGTTAAAGATTTGTACTCATTCAACAGTATAAATCCAAGTCAATCTGATTTTGCGCGTGCTATCTCAAGACTTGCCTCTATCATTAGCTTAACTTCTTCTCCTTTCAGGATGTCTTTGTTTGGTGGAGCAAATGGATGTGACATTATCATAAGCTCCACGTCAATTCCCAGCAACCTGGTCAAAGAGTCGATGTAGATGTTTTTATCCATCCTGATCAGATTCTCCCGTGTTCCACAGACACTGTCCCCCGTCAACAGAATCTTATCCTCTTCATTGTAAAGACATACTGCTCCGGGTCTGTGTCCAGGAGTATGTATAACCTTGAAGATTCTATCTCCTAGTTTCACCTTTTCCCCGAGTTTAAAGTCTGCCGTTGGAACTGCCTCCATTTCAAGCTCATGTACATATACTGGGGCCTTTGTTCGCTCTTTAAATACAGCATTACCTTGAATATGGTCACCATCTCGGTGTGTGTTTACTATGATAGACACTTCGTCAAGGCGTCTTCCCTGTTCCTCGATCAATGGGAACACATAATCCTCAGGAGTGTTCTCGTAGCCCGTATCGACTACTCCAATATTGTTTTCCCCTAAGACCAAGACAACATTACATGTCCAACCTGACCTCATTTCTTGGCGTACAACAAAAATATCCTTTGTGACTTGTACACTCATTCTTATCACTGTATTAAAGAAAGGCTATATGAGATTAAAATAGGTCGTGTATACGGTGTGCTTCCATACTCCGGTGTGATAATAAACGATATGATAAGCGTTTATCCAACGAAAACGCTGTTTGAATATTGAAATAAAAAATAAAAATTAATGAAAAAAGATGAGCGGTTCTAGCTGGAACTTGATATTTCAGTATCTCTTAGAGCGAAAGCTTTTAGGAAGAACCGTCTGTGGGCAATACCCCGTAAGGCAAAGACGTATCCATCATCGTTAATTGATATTCTTCCTTTCATTGATAGTCGGAGACATCGATGACCGTTATTAGCAGCTAGGTCGGCATTTGGGCCGTAAACTTTTCCAACAGCTTGAAGACTTACACCATCTCCGTCGAGGACAAGATAAAATCTTCCAGTTGCTTTCTTGTATAGGGCATAGCCATCAACTTGATATCGTTCTCCATCATGTCCGATTATGCCTCTTGCTAGCTTGTAGAGGGTCCATTCTGAGGTTCCTTGGATAGCTTTTGCATAGAATTTAGTTCCCATGGGAATTCCTTCAGGGGCAGTCTCACTTGTTTCTGGTATTGAGTTTGTTTTCCACGATAATCCTCTTGCCCATACAACCCATAAACCTCGAATAGTGGGTCTCTCTTCCTCAGGAATTTGTTCATATTCTTCTACATGGGTATTTATTTCGGCTAATATTTCGTCGTTGACTTCATCAAGCTGAATATTTTCTGTGTAGTCAATCACTTTTGTTATTTTAGCTGTTGTCTTTAGCTGTGTACATATTGGGGTTTGTGGGGAGAAAGCCTTTTTTTGAGTTTGCAGCTGAACATTTTTAGTTTTAGTGTTTGAGTATTCGCTGATACTGTTTCCTGATGCCTGTACTGATATGGTTGTCATCAAAAGGGATGAGACCAATATCAGTGTAAGCACCATCAATTTTTTCTTTTGTTTCATTTTAACCAATTGTGTAATATCTTAATGATACTTGAGGAACCTTATGGGATCTCTAATCCAGATTTGGAATGAGTGTACCATGGCTCTAGAACGTGAGTATTTTTAAAAATGTGGCATAAAAATGCCTTATAATGATTGAAGATGGTGTTGAAAGGTATGAAGTTGTTTTATAAGCGTTTTTAGGGTCTGGATACAGTGGTATTTTGAATTCTTAGAACTACGCTCGCACGTAAATAATGGACTTTTCTACTATGCTCATTGTAACATCTCCGCTTACTTTCTCAGTAATGTCTTCATAAAAAACAATAATCTTGTCAACTTCTCCATCTTCACTAATCACGGGCTCTGCACTAACATTCAGCCAAGTATTACCACCATCATCCCATTTTAAACCCATGAATACATTATTCACCCTCTTTCTACTGTCTCTAGCCCGCGGACCGGCCATTTCCTCAGGTGGCATAGAAGATCCATCAAATTGTATTCTCTCAAAACTCCTACTTTTTATTAATTGAGATTTATCTGAATCATACTTCATGTAAAATATTTGCTCTAGCTTAGGATTAATCTTGTAAGGTGTTCCCTCTGGACCAATCATAGCGACCCCAACATCAAGTGCGTTAAATAATATACGAAACTGATCATCACTCTCTCGAATCCTCTTCTCCGCCTTCTTCTTTACTGTAATATCCTCCATCATTAACGTTGAACCAGAGCTACCAATATCTAATGACGTTGGTATGAATTTCATATGAAAATATTTTTCTTCTTCATCAACTTTGAGGGAATATTCAAAAGAGGCTTCAGTTCCATCCAAACTTTCTTCTATATATCTTTTGATCATTGAATGGGTATCATTATGCATAGGATTTGTTATCGCGAAGTCTTGCCCTATTACATCCTCCCATTTAGCCTTCATTAATTTAAGGGCAGAGTCATTGATTTGAACGACCTTACACATTTCATTAAAAACGATAATACTATCCTTGGAAAAATTCAGCATGGCTGATATTGGAATTCGATCCGAAAGATAGTACATCTTTGCAGGACCTATGCGTTTCATATCAATGTGTTCCAAAGTCAATAAAACATCAGTATATTTTGCTACACTGTTCCTATTGATACCTAGTGTTTTTGATATTTCACTTATAGTTAGACCTCTAGGATTATCTGATAGAACGCTACGAATTTTTCCTAATACATCCTTATATTTGTCCACATTATCCGATTTATCCTATAAATAATATAAAATGTTATGCTTGTTTGCCATGCAATAAAGGAAAACATATACGCATATACCCGGAAAATATGCGCCCGTGTTTATATCTATTCCAACCGAAAACATAGAGTTTATACTCAGGTGAAAATATTGTTAATTGGTTAAAATCATGTTTAGAAATAGACTTTTTAGTTATCTATTATTAATCGTATTAACATTCTCTCTATTTCCTCTTGGGTTCGCTGTGGATGATGAGCATACTGGTGAGTTTGAATTTACTGTTTTTCCTGATATGAGTATGCAATTAGAAATGGATGTTGAAGGTAAAGTAAATTCGGAGGAAGTTCCCATCAGCAGTATCTCTAGTAGCATGTCCTTTTCCCCAGTGAGTAGTGAAGTAACTGATTTTGATCTTGATGCAACTGTAAAAATACCTCTTGAATATTCCCTGCTTCTTATAGGATTAGATTTGGATATAGATATGCATCAAGAGGGATTGGATTCTAACGGTACCATTAAAGTAGGGATGTCGGGGATGGCTAGTTTAGATGGTTATTTCGCTTTTGATACTAATGAAATTACGAATTATTCAACTTTAATTGTAGAGGGAAACATCACTCTATGGCATACCCTTATTCAGCCAGAATTTATTTCAGGTTTAATTGATAATTTATCTGAATACCGAATTGAATTATCAGATCAGATTAGTGTGGAATCTCAAGGGAATCTTACTCTCACTGAATTAAGTCTAGTTGAATATTGGAATATGTCAACCAGTTCAATTCTTTGGATGAGAGCAAGTATTGAGGGTGACTGGGCTAAAGCGTCTCTTGCTTTTGCGAGCAGTTCATTAGAGGAGTTCCCTCAAGATACATCTGTTAATATTACTCCTTTACTTTCTCAGACATCGGATATCGAAATTAGATATGACAAAATTGGTCTAGCCTTCACCGTTAAGGGTTCAGGAAGATATCAAGGAGATTTTAATGCTATGACGAACGATATGAAGAATGAGTTATTAGAGGACACTCTTGAAGATGCATCTGGTGATACGGTTTCCATTATTGAGGATTTGTTAATTCCTATGGAAGTTGATTTGGCAAGTTTTAGTATGTCTTTTGACTTGACTGCAACTACAAGTAAGATAACATATACGGCTTCGATACAGAAGTTTATGTTTAATCCTCCTGATATAGTATCTTTACTTGAGTCCCTTCAGAGTTCTTCAGAGGAATTAAGTGAGCATGGATACCTTCTCATAATTAATGGTGGCTCTAGTAATAGTGAGACCGTGGAGATTGTTGTTCCAGACGAAACTACAACACCTAAAACCCTAGAAACTAGTAAGGTTGTCTGGGAATTCAGTGACTTGGAAAATCTGGAAAAAGTTACATTTAATGTTGATGGCTTTGTAGATCCTGGAGATAACCCAGATGATCCTAGTGATGACCCCGATGATTCTTCTTTACTGAAGACTGAATATATTCTACCAACGCTGGCTATATCTGGTTTAGTTCTGGCATTCCTTTTACTTAGGCGTAAATAGTTATCACGCGCAGTCGCGTGATGTACTTATTTTTTAAATTATTAATAAGGCCAAAAAATTAAAGTCGTTAATATCGTAACATAATAAATTTCAAGTTTCAATCTTCATATAATCTTAGTTTCTGTTTTATTTCATGGGGGGGAATTTATTTTACTGTTCCACATATTTGTTAGTATTCAGATTTGGTTTTATTTTAGTTAAACTATCAAATTATAGTTTATTACTATATGTGAGCGCACGCTCATTTTGTACTTCAAAGTATATGGGAGAAGAAAGTAGTTAGAAGAAACTTTTGAAATAGTCAACTATTTTTCTAATGAAACCTTTCTCCTCAGGTTGAGCAGATGTACTATCTATATCGGATCGTTTCATTACAATATTAGAATTCTTTTGTAAACCTGTAATCTTTCTAGAATGAGTATCTGTATCTCCATCTCTATACTCAATATCTTGTTTCTCAAGTTCAAGACCTGCCTCCTCAGAGAAACTAGCACCATCTTTTGTAGGTGCTGGAGTTTTGGGAGTATCAGGTGGACGAACACCATCAAACGATTTTCCCGTATCATCACTAAGTGTAATCAGGTCTCCATCAGAAGTAATTCCGACCCCTTGATCAATCTTCAAATCTGGTTTTTCCACTGAGTCAAGGATCGAGCCCTTCTTTTCAAGTTCCGATGCCTCTTTCTTTAGCGTTTCATCAGTAAGTGGAGTATCTAATCCCGGTAGATCACTATCATCATATTCAACAGTAGGTGGATCAGTCTTTGTTTCTCCAGTCACCTCTGGATCATTTAGTCCTGGTAGATCGCTATCATCGTAATCATTGTTATCTTTCGGTGGAAGATCTGTATCTGTTTTGGTACTATCTGTTGACTTGTCTACTCCATCCATGAAAGAATCACCAATTTTTTTGGCTATCTCATCTGGTGTTTCAGCTACCTTTTCACCCTTTTTTGAAAGGGTTTCATCAATCCTCTTAATATCCTCATCAGAAAAAGGGTACGTTACCACATGTAGATTCTTTTTTCTTTCCTCCTCTAATTTTCTTTTTCTCTCTTCCTCCGCCTTATTTTTCAAAAAATCAGTATCAACATTTGGTGCAAGTTCAGGAACAACGCTCCCAATGTTAGATGATTTATCCTCCTCTGTACCTTTCTTAAGTAATTCAGGATCAGGATCATCAATTTTTACGATATGAACATCTTTACGTAACACCCTATCGGGAATTTTAATATCCAAATCATCCGAAACGGTTTTTGAACCATCTCCATTAACCGTCGTCGTTTTTTCATCCTTCTTTCGTCCCATCAACATTAGTTCAATGAATCCAAAACTAACAGCAACACCTGTGGACATATACTTGTTATCAGCTGCTAAGCCAATGACATTCAATAAATTCAATTCACCAACCTGCAAAGACCCTGAAGCTTGACTTGACTCACCTGCAGTAGTGGTTCCAACAGAATTAACTAAATAGTCTCCATCTTCAAAATATTTGTTTAAAGAAACTTTTACTAGCACATCCCCACCGGGACTAAGTGAGCCTCCACTAAGAGTAAGAGTACCACCACTGTAACTATGACTCCAAGGAGAAGGAACATCCAATATTATCAAATTACTTGCTATCGCCGAATCTACAGTGAAAACAATGTTATTCATCGGGTTTTCACCTTCGGGGTAACCAAAACCAAGATATCCTTGATATTCCATTGGTCCAATGTATTCACCAAGAGGCTCTGAAACGAATCCCGCGGCTGCAAATATTAATCCGAGGGCTACCAGATACTTTAACGCACTCATTTGAATCTACAATACTTGAATGATTGAAGTTTAATATAATATTACAACACGATAGAACCATTAAAATTGTTTATATAAACTCAGAAAACTAATTCTCATATCACAAAATGTAGTTTGTTTACGCACGCGCAACGGATTTCGGTGTGCTACGTTCCTTAATACTCATCATTAAAGGAATTGAAAGTAGATAATGAGCTACTCCAATCCACCAAGCAATATCTGGATTCCACTCCCATAAATATCCACCAATGATCGGAGCAGGTATTGTCACTAATGCACTTAACAAGCTAGATACCCCTGACCATCGACCTCTGAATTCCAATGGTATGTATTCCTGTTGAAATGCATTCCATCCAACACTCATAGCAGTTCCAATAGCACTAAGAAAACTATATACTAGCAGAAATTCGGGACGATCAGGTGGAGTCAATATTGCACTGAGAACACAGAGTGCAGTTACAAATCTCCCAATATAAGCCGTTTTTCTCCGTCCCAGCTTATTAGCTAGATTGCTTAGGGGAATTGAAAATAGAAGACCTACAGCTGTTTGAATAGTTCCCTGCCAACCAATAATTAAAACTGAGGCATTCTTCACCTCATAGAAGTAAAGTTGAGCGAACGGAAATCTAATCTGCATAAAGAACATATTAGTTACATTCAACAAAAGAAGCCTGTACAAGCCAGGAACTTCCTTAAAGATACCAGTCATATTAGAGATTACACCAGGTTTCGGTGGTGAACGTTCAAACTCTGGCTCCTCAAGCTTAAAATAAAGAAGTAGAAAGGCCAATACACCCACTACAAACTGAATAAGGAATACTACCCTGAGACTATCAGGAGCCATATCCAAGCCACCAAAGTAATCTATGATGTATGCTATGATGAGTGGTGAGAATAGTCCTACTGCTGAGCCTAAGGTACTAGTAAAGGCTAATCCTGTTACACGATCTTTGTTAGAGTATGATTGTATATTAAAAATATTCATTATTGGCATAGTGATCCTACCAACTATGGACTGCCAAACTCTTAGCCCCATGAAGATATGCCAGCTTTGAGCGAAAGCAGTTATTAATGTAACAGGTAGAGCAAACAGACTTCCAATAATGTAAAGACGCTTCAGTTTTTTTACCCGGTCTACAAGATAACCTGAAGGTATAGAGAGAATCATGCTAACAAAACTTGAGATGCTATTTAGAAGACCAATCTCAACGTAACCTGCTCCAAGGGCTCGGAGAAAGATAGAAGTATAACGACCACCACCCCCCCACATAGGTATCCCACCAATTCGGTTGAGAAGATTCCGAGTCAATAGAACCTTAAAATTATTGGATTGTCTATCCCAAAACTCTCTGAATTCGGATATAAATGCCAAGAAACTATACTCCACTACTGCTTAGTCTAATAGATACATGTGTGTTAATATTTAACTCATAAGAATATGAGCACGGTTGTCTGCGAAATCACCTTTATGATCTAATCACTTTCACGAAGGTATATATTCCAAAAATTATTCCACCGAACCACACTAGATAAACTGCAATTATTGATAACCCAGTCGCTTTTCCTAATAATGCACTCAGTGAGAAAATAATACCAAAAAAGAACATGTTCTTCATACTGATAAACAAATTATCATCCGTATTCATTGTTGTATCAATATTCGATTTCCTTAAACCTAATGCTAACAGTATACCAAAGACAAGATATAATGACCATACTGCCGCTTGAGAGACAAAACCAGGTAAAGCTTCAGGTCTCCAGAAGACTCCCATAAATCCATAATATAGTAGGAGTATGATTAGTAACACTCTAAACTCTCCGTGAGTGGGTAATAGATTTCTCAGAGAATGATTCTCTCCTCCAAATCGTTTCCATAGTACAATTAGTCCAAGAAGGATAAGCGTGCTAGTTAAACCGGATAAAGCAGCATCCAGCATGGTAGGGGTATTTATTCCCTGAAATAAACCCGCAATCACTGGAAGAATTATCCAACTTTTACCGTTCTTCAGCTTAGTCACTCTCGTCCACATCCAATCTGGTAAACCAATTGCTATCTCCCGTGAATTCGTTAACGCTGTTTCTGCAACAAACAATGGAACAATAAATGCGAGGAAGCTATGCCAAAAGAATACAAGAACCAACGTTTCTATCACTGCAACTCCAAACACCTTGAAAGGATAAGCAGACCATGTGGGGCTCCAGATAACCTTTGTCATATAAGCTTCATAAAGACCAAATATTGCTCCAGCTGGAAACAAGTTATACAATCTCGGTTTACCATTACTCCAAATAATATACCAGAGAACCAATGTATGTAAAGTATAAAGAGGAATAACCAACAAGAAATCAGTCAATTTAAAGAAAGGAAACAAATCGGAACCTGCTATAACCTCTGGGATTGCAGTAGAAAGCGCTCCAAGAACTAACCAGAACAGATATCTTACCCGTCTGGGGGCTCTAATATCCATAAAAATGGATTCCTCTCTACCTAAATAAATTCAATATGATTCCTAATATTATATTAAAAATCATGAATATACCACCTAACGTTTACACAAGTGTTGGATAGAGTCGATTAGCATTCTCCCAGTAAAGCTTTCGGAGAACATCAAGGGGCAGATCAAGACCATTGATAAAAGTTCCTCCAATGTTCACGGTATCAGCATCAGGGATAGGAAGAGGCGTATCACGCTCATCTGTTTCGTAAAGGATTCTCTGAGCAAGATACCGACCAGAGAAATAGTCACGCTCACCTCTGCCGGCACTGACATCTGTCCCAAAAAGAACCCTATCTGAATACCTGAGCATAAACTCGCGTGCCTTTTTTATGTCCTTGCTCAACTCACGGGCCATCCATCTTGATGATGCGGTATCGACCACAACATTCGGATACTTATTCATCCACCTAGAGAGGTTTGGTAACCGATGTATCTCTGGTTGTGCCCCGAGATGGGGAACCTGAACCCTGAGCTTGTTATGTCGGATAAAAACATCCTCTAACTCTTGAAGGTGATCAACCTTCAGTCCATATTTCTCAGAGTCTTTGTATTGAGACGCATAGTAGGTATCGGGATCCCCAATGTGAATAATAAGAGGTATATCATTATCTTCAAGAGCTTCATAAATAGGATCAAGTTTGGAGTGGTTAATTCTGAAATCTTGTGATACATTCTTTATAAAGTCACGCCAACGAGGCCCAAACCATGATTTAGCGATAGAGTACCCCTGATCTAGTAAGTTAGATATCTCATCAAGAACAGGTTCCACATTATACTGCACAATATCACTCAGAGAAAGGTACTTAGCATAAACAAATCTACCTGGATACTGTTCCTTGGCTTGCTGAAACCCATCTTCATCATGCACGATTCCTATCTGTTTTGAAACACTATAATCATCTTCAATCGCAATCATTTTGGATGTATGCTCGATGGATCCAATATGTGTATGAGCATCAAAAATGGGGCCAGTGTACTTCCATGAGTCTCTCATCTTATTCCAGTCTATGAGAGATAAACTTCCTCAAAAGACATTCTACGTATTACCGTATATGAAATTCTTTATCATTTCATTGATCTCCATTCCTTTATGCTTCTTGCTCAGTTTTTTTTATTCGAGGAATACTCCCCTTGTGCGCTAATACTAGAATGGTATTGTCATTATCAGTATAGATGTAAAAAAACGCCTTCTATGTGCGTTTAGTAGTAGATACTTTAATCCAATAATATAACATTAATACGTACACACACGATAACGAAAAATCACTAACTTCTAATAAGTATGTAGAGTTCATAAACCTTAGATGCCCTAGCCTTTAATATTTTCTGAATATCTCCTTGAATCTGAAAATTGATCTACATACACACTCAAATTACTCAGATGGAATAGACAGCCCATTAGAAATTCTACAAGCCGCAATATTAAAGGACCTAGATGGATTCGCGATTACAGACCACAATACTCTTGATGGATACTTTGAAGTAAAAAACTATGATTGTGGATTAATGATCATTCCAGGATATGAAGTAGAAACAGATGCAGGCCACATACTTGTATTAGGTCTAGAGGAGTTACCTCCCAATGTAGAAAGCATAAGATATGTAGAGCTGATAGAGTGGATTCGAGATCGTAAGGGGGTATCTATTTTAGCTCATCCAGCGATTGAATGGCCAAGATATGATAAATGGATCCATTCTCCACCGGATGCAGTAGAAGTATTGAATGCTTCCTATCCCTTACGGTTTTTAGTCGATAGGAGTAAGAAGATCTCTGATAGAATACAAGTTACTCCTGTTGGTGGAAGTGATGCCCATAGCTCCTCAACAGTAGGGAATGCCTATTCATTGATAAACACAAAGGAATTTCGATTAATCAGTGTATTAGACTCAATAAAAAAAGGCTTAACCCTGTATCGTGGAAACCTTTCTCCATTTAGCTATAGAGCTCAAAGGGTTCTAGAATGCTTAGTAGAATCATTTCAACATCACATATTTTGATGACTTAGAGGGCACGCACTCGCTGGAGATTATATATATCTCTTTTATATCGATACAAAATGAAGACTATTGGTTTATTTGGTGGTCTAGAGTTGGGAGGGTAGTGCATTATACTATCGGTGTATTAATGAAAAAAATCAAACTTAGGCAAAGTGGACTGTATTTAGTACGTATAAACAACCGTGTGTACAAAATCTTTAAACAAGTGATGTTCTTCTGTTCCTCTAATGACCTATAATTTTGATGAAATAATTGATCGTGATCCCACAAACGCCTCAAAGTGGACTTTACGGAAAAGTCTGCACGGAGATGAAGATATCATTCCTCTGTGGGTTGCAGACATGGATTTTGCTAGTCCTCCAGCAGTCACTGAAGCGTTGAAAGCTCGGGCAGCTCATCCCATTTATGGCTATACGGGAGCAACTGATGGTTATTATGAATCTTTTATTGAATGGATGCATAAGCGTCATGAGTGGAAGATCAAGCGTGAATGGATATGTTTCACCCCCGGGGTTGTAACCGCGATAGATGTAGCAATACAGGCTTACACAAATCCTGGTGATAAAATTATTGTACAGCCACCAGTCTATTATCCGTTCGCTAGTACGGTGCGTAATAATGGCCGGCAGCTTGTAGAAAACTGTCTCAAGCTAGAAAATGACACATATGTTATGGATTACGAGGATCTTGAGAAGAAGATCGATGCTAGGACGAAGATGATAATTTTATGTAGTCCTCACAATCCTATTGGGCGAGTATGGAAACGTTCCGAACTAGAGAAACTGGTTGAAGTATGTTCAAGAAAGGACATATTGATAGTCTCTGACGAGATACACTCAGATCTGATCCTCGGAAAAATCAAACATACATGTGTTGCATCAATATCAGATGAAGCTTCTCGTAGAACAATAACATTAACTGCTCCAAGCAAAACTTTCAACATAGCAGGATTAAAAACATCCAATATCATTATTTCTAAAAAAAAGCTCAGAGAAACTTACATGAATATCTTAATAAACAATGGTTACGGTGCCAATATTTTCGGCTTAACAGCAGCTGAGGCAGCTTACTCAAAAGGCGAAGCGTGGCTCGAAGCACTGCTAGAGTATCTACGAGGCAATCTAGAACTCCTTGAAGAATATATTTCAACTAAAATCCCTGAACTGAAGGTGTTCCCTGTTGAAGGCACCTATCTCCCATGGATTGACTGTAAGAAACTCTGCTTGGATGATCCACAACTCAATGACTTATTCTTAAAAGATGCCAAGTTATGGCTCGATACTGGAACTATGTTTGGTAGTGGTGGATCAGGATTCATGCGAATCAACATAGCGTGTCCACGAAGTCTCTTAAAAAAAGCTCTAGAGAGACTTGAGAACGCCGTTAAAGACTTGAGAAGCCAAAATAATACTCCGCAAACCAAATAATTTTCTCATGTGCACGTAGAATAGGGGAACAAACATAACCCCATTTTCTTTTACATAAGTACACATAATATACACAATATTAGTTGGTTGAGATTATGGAAAATAACAAAACATTACACATAGCCGTAGTTCTACTACTCGTCGAATTAATAGCAGGCATCGTCTGGGGCATCCAAAGAGGACTATCCTCACTCTTCACAAAAGAGATACTGATGATAACCTCCTTTACACAGATCGGAATGGTAACCTCAGTCTTCGGTCTAACCAAATCTGTCACAAATCTCTTAATGGGAGCCCTCTCTGACCGCATAGGAAGAAAACCCATAATTGTCATAGGAGCCCTCATCTCAGCTCTCGGAGGCATGGTAATTGCCTCAGCAAACAATTTCACGGTTATGCTCCTTGGAACCGCCCTCATTGGTCTCGGTGGTGGTAGTACCTTCGTCGGAATAATGGTGGCAATGACCGAGGTAATACCAAAGCGAATAGGCCTTGCCATGGGGCTATTCCAACTCTCTGCCTACGGAGGATCAACATTGGGAACCTCCTTAGCCGGTTACTTAGCTGTATCCTATGGTCTAAGACAGCCCTTCACGGTCCTTATGGTAATATCCGTAGTAGGCGCCATTGCTAGCTTCTTATTCATCTCCGAGACAAACATCAACGGTCAAGACAAAGATGACAAACCTAAACAGAAAGTGAACATCACCTCTTACGCAACGAAACTGGGACCAATGTACTTCGCTGGATTCAGTAGCAAGATCCTGGACAGCCTCATCGTCTCATTCCTACCACTCTACCTTACAGGGCTAGGGATGGGTATTGATAAGGTTGCAACAGTAATGTCAGCTTTCACCTTCTCATGGGCACTCCTCCAACCTGTCACAGGTCACTTCTCAGACACGTATGGCCGGAAGAAAATTATCATTCTGGGTCTTGCCGGTTCAGTAATCAGCATAATCACATTCACCATGACTAGCAGCTTCAATCTCCTCGTCGCCTTCTCCCTACTCCTAGGAGTAGAAGCCGCCCTCTTCTACACTCCCCTCGTCGCTATGGTAAGTGACATAGCACCCTCAGAACAAGAAGGAACCCTCATAGGGAGCTACCGCTTTTTCAGGGACATGGGATACTTCGTCGGTCCTTTACTACTGGGTACTATAGCGGACAACCTTGGTCTCGTCAATGCCTTCTATGCGACGTCTCTCATTCTGCTGATCGCCATGGTATCAATGCAGTTACTGGCAAAGGAGACCATTATGAGAACCAATTGAAGGACCACACGTAAACCTAATACACATACAATGTTTCTATGAGTCACGCGCTTTTAACTTTCTCATTTTGCTGTCATTTTATAGCTAAAACATAATATTTTTATGAATGATTATTGGACATCTCTTCTGGATCAGAATTTGAATTACATGTGTCGTTTTTATGGGTGTGGACGAGAGTTTGATACCCCCCTTGGTAGAAGTGTCCACGAAAGAACAGTACATGGATCTGTCATAAACTCTAGAAAAACAGAACACAAATGTTCCTACTGTAAGAGGGTTACTTATTTCGATTCAGAACTCACATTACAGATACACCTTGACGAATATCATGGTATAAGATCTGAAACTCTTGAATGGTTTGAGAAGAGAAGCTTTGAGAATCTAGTTCATCTATATGATGATGAACTACACAAAATTCAGAGTCAGAATATTATAGACGGTCTTCTCGATGAAAGAGAATTATCCAAACTACGGAGAGAAGGTGTATTAATTATTGAGGAGCATTGTAGAATGGGTAAACCTACAATCTAACCTTTCAGAAGAAGCGTTGCAGATTCTTAAAGATGTAACTGATAACAAATAGAGAAAGATTTTTCTTGTATAATTAATAAAAAAACGCACCCCAAACCACACTAATACTTTTGTGGGAATAAGAGCGCGTATTTATTTATTCTTCTAATACCTATT
>RCNB010002706.1_pt1 | contig 14386 bp, 5 predicted proteins | sample 2041321 | NCBI WGS metagenome assembly RCNB01 (sample SAMN09708232, study PRJNA481090) | Marine sediment metagenome, whole genome shotgun sequencing project. | reverse complement strand
AATGACTTGATCGCGTTCTACGGAAATGACATTTTTTTGAAATTCAACCGGATTTCCAATACCATATAAGCAAGAAACCGATGCAATAACAATAACATCTCGTCGACCAGACAGTAGGGAAGAGGTCGTACTCAAACGCATCTTTTCAATTTCCTCGTTAATAGATAAATCTTTTTCTATATATACACCAGAAACTGGGATGTAAGCTTCAGGTTGATAGTAATCGTAGTAGGATACAAAATATTCAACAGCATTTTCTGGAAAGAACTGTTTGAACTCAGAGTATAATTGAGCTGCCAAGGTTTTATTATGTGCTAAAACTAATGTTGGTCGTTGTACTTCTTCAATAACATTGGCCACTGTAAAAGTCTTACCCGAGCCTGTAACTCCTAAAAGTGTTTGGTATTTTTCTTTATTGGTAATTCCTTCAGCTAATTGTTTTATAGCTTGTGGTTGGTCTCCTGTAGGTTTGAATTCGGACTCAATTTTAAATTGCATTTAGCAAAGTTACGATAAAGATTAGCTCAAATCAATTAACGTCTCAATGTAAAATGACCTTTTACTTCAAAAGCAATATCGCCTTGTTTTATTTCTGCTAAAAACCAGTAGTCGCTGGCCGGCATGTTATTTCCGTTGTAGGTACCATCCCAACCTCTTGTATTAGAACCGAGTTGTTTTAACAGTTTTCCGTAACGATCAAAAAGATAAATAACACTGCCAGGTAAAGTCTCTATACCAGTGATATGCCATGTGTCGTTTTGCGTATCATTATTCGGTGTGAAGAATTTCGGGGCATCTACTACGACGACTTCCTTAGTGACTTCTGCACAACCATTTAAATCAATAATAGTGATGGTATGATACCCTAAGGCGACATTTTCAAAAACGTTAGATTCTTGTGGTTCGCCATCATCTAAAATATAGAGGTAATTACCAATACCACTGATTGTTATAGTAATATTATTTGGGTCTGAAAAGTCTACAGTTTCGGTCAAATCAATTGTAGCAGATTCAGATTCGGAAACATTAAATGTACTTGTCGTTACACAGCCAAATTCGGATGTCACTGTGACTGAATACGCACCAATTTCAGTGATTTCAATTTCTGGAGTGATTTCATTTGTTGACCATAAATAGCTGTCAGAAGCTGTAAAAGTTTCAGCAGAAACAACTAAAGGTAAGTTATCGATACAAACTACCTGATCAGGGATATTTACAAAAGGTTTAATATTAATAATTGTAGAAAATGATGCAAGACTATAGCAACCTGTTATATTATTTTCAACACGAGCGGTTATTATTTCTCCATTGAATGCATCATAGGAAATAGAATCAATTGCATCTACACCTTCTTCAGCGAGTAGATTATCATTGTAATACGTTACGGTATAATTATTTGGGCTTTGATTGCCTAATATTACTGGCGTTTGTTGTTCAAGATTAAACACTAGTATACCGTCAAAATCATCATCACAATCAACGAGATTATCTGGTTGATTGGCAGTCGGTAATGGATTTACTCTAAGCTCAAAAGGATATACATAAAAACAATGTGTTGTACTGAATTCTACACGAGCATAAATAATATCATTAGTACTTGTATAGGTGTAATTTGTACCTACACTATTTTCATTTGCCAGAGCATCAGCTTGAGACGTAAAATAAGAAAAAAGCACATTAAAGTTGTTATTAACAATGACATCGCTTATGAAGTTTAAATCAAAACTGTTTTCCTCGTTTTCACAGGTGTCATATACTTCGAAGGTATTTATAGCTGGCGGTAGATTTACATTTAACTCTAAAGGGACATGTCTATAACAATTGGCCACAGTATTGAATACTTTTATAAAAACAGTTTGTGGATTACTTAAGTTTGAATAGTTTGTCAGATTAGAAATAGGATTACTATCTGACTGCAAATTTTCAAGGGATTCAAAATAAGTGATGATGTTGTCTGGATTAGGAGTAACGAATAAATCGATTTCAGCAGAAGTTAAATTAAACTGAGTCACGCCATTATAATCTATATCGCATTCAAAAAGTGGTTGAGGTATATTAGGATGTGGATTTACAATCAGTGAAAAATCAGTTAAGCTAAAACAGCCTGTACTGTTATTTTCAATTCTAACGGTTATGAGTTGTCCATTTGAAGCGGTGAAGAATGATTGAATAGAATTGTCTGCATTGGCTGCCGAAGTTGGATTTAGGTAATAAGTGACCGTAAATTCATCTGGATTTTGCGAGCCTAAAACTACATTTGTATGTGATTCAATATCAAATGGTTCTAATCCATCATTGCTCTCGTCATCACAAGCTTCTATATCATTAGGTTGATTTGCAATAGGTAGTGGATTTATCTGAAGCACAAAATCGTAAACGTAAAAACAACCCGTAGTGGCATCTTCAATTCTTACAAAAATGACATCATTTATGCTTGAATATATGTAGGTTAGTCCTAGTGGGCTACTATTGTTCTCTGCATCATTATAGTTAGTGTAGTAGGAAAATAGAACATTTGATGCGTCATCTACTAATTCTGGTTCTACTTCGGTGAGATTAAAACTACGCGCTGCATTATCGCAAATTTCAAATATTTCAAATTCATTGATTGGTGGTGGTAAATTCGTATTAATTTCTAGCGCTACTGCTGTATAGCAATTAGCCGCGTTATTAAATACTTTTATATATACGGTTTGTGGATTACTTAGATTAGTATAGTTTGTTGGTGTTGTAATTTGGCTGGTGTCAGCATTTAAATCTTCAATAGTTTCAAAATATGAAATAGAAACATTGCTTGGAATTGTTGGGTATAAATCTGATTCAGCGGTCGTAAGATTAAAAGTATTTATACCATCATAATCTGTATCGCAAATTATAATCGGATCTACGGATGATGGAGCAGGATAAACTATAATATTAAATGCTGTAGTGGAGTAGCATTCTGTAACTGTATTTGTGACTCTAACAAATATGGTTTCATTGTCTTGAGCATTATAATCTTCTGGCAAGATATTTTCACCACTTTCAGCATCAATTAATGTATTATGATAGCTTACTAAGAAAATGCTAGGATCTTGTCCTTGAAGTATATCAGAGTTTTGAGAGGTTAAATTAAAAATCTCAAAGCTGTCATTAGAGGTGTCATCACAGGCTTCTAAATCCAATGGTTGGTTTGCAATTGGCAATGGATTTATAATTAACTCAAATGGATACGTTGTATAACAACCAGTAGCATTGTACGCTAATCTAGCGATTATAGTATGTGCTGTAGCTGTGTATATGTAATTGGTGTCTAATGGACTGCTGTTGTCGTCCGCATCAGACTGATTATTATGATAGCTAAAGATCACATCGGTAAAATCATCAATAATTAGATCATTAATAGTAAGTAAATCAAATGTGTTTGTGGCATTATCACAAATTTCAACAGACATAAATTCATTAATTGGAGGAGGTAGATTAACGATTAAATCTAAAGGAATAGTTACAAAACAATTACTAACGATATTATTAACTTTAACATAGACCGTTTGTGGATTCGCAGTATTGTCATAATTTTCTGGATCTAAAATAGGATCTACATTTGCTTCTAAATCTTCAAAAGATTCAAAATAAATTATCTTGTCTTACGTCTAATATTTCGACTTCAGAAATAGTTAAATCCCAAGTTAAAACACCATCATAGTCATCATCACAGCGTTCAACAGGATTTATTGAATTAGCAACAGGAGCAGAGATTATATTAATAGTAATGGCAGAAATTCCAAGACAATAATTGCCATTATCTACTCTGGCAAATAGCTGTTGTGGATTTGTAGAATTTGTATAATTTAATGAAACAGGATTAATGTTATTGTTAGCATCAAACTCAGAATTATGAATTGTTATATCTAAATTTTCTGGACTGCCATCTTTCATTTTGGCTATTGTTTCATTTAGATCAATAGTAACAATGCCATCATTACTTATATCATCGCAAATAAAAATACTTTCTGCAGGATTGAAAATAGGAATAGAACCAACTTCTAATTCAAAAGAAGAGGTGCCAAAACAATTTGGATCGGTATAACTTTCTACTCTAACATAAATTGTTTGAGGGCTTGAGGTGTTTTGATACGCAGAATATTTATAGATTGGGTCTGTGCCAGCAAGAGCATCAGCATCAGTTTCGTAATATAAAACCTGTTTATCTGGTTGACCATTGAGGATTTCAGAATCCTTTAAATAGAAATAGAAATCTGCAACACCACTAATGTCTGCTTCGCAATTTTCAAAATTTGAAATTGGAATAAATTCTGGTAAGATATTCACATAGACATAAAATTCTGAAAGTCTAAAACAGCCTGTAGTTTCGTTTTCTACACGAGCATAGATATATCGCGTAGATGTTGTATAATCTTCTGGGTTTGTAATTTCATTTGTACCTTCAATGGCGAAAGTGTAATTGTCGTAGAATGTAATTTCAAAGCCTTCAGTGGTTGCTGTAATACCGGGTATTTGTGCTTCTAAATTAACACTAGATATGCCATCACTGTCATCATCACAAACAATTATGGCTTCAGGATACATGATTTCTGGAGCGCTAACGATATTAACTTCTAAAGTAGAAATATCGTAACATTCGGTTTGAGCATTTGTAACTCTTATATATAGTAACTGTGGATTTGATAAATTATTAACATAATTTGGAAGTATGTTTTCGTTATTTATAGCATCTTGTTCTGTGAGATAGTATTTTACATTTGCTGCTTGTACGCCTTGGCTGGCAACGCTATTAAATGTATCCATAATAAGCGTTGTAAAACCATCATTATTATTATCATCACAATAATCTGCACTTTGAGGTTCTATTACTACGGCAGGTGCAATCTCTAACAGAACAGTAACAAATTCGATACATGCGCCACTAACAACGGTGGCGTAAATGGTCGTTCCGTTGTCGGATACAGTAAAAGGAACAGTTTTATCTAAAGGGTTAGCATTATTATCTCTATCATCTTCGGTTAGAAAAAAGACAGTCTCAAATTCGGTGTAGCCATCTTCTAATGCATCTTCAACTTCTACTAAGTCAAAATCTTCTATACCATTATTGGAGTCGTCATCACAAACGCTGAATGCCTCAAAATCAAAACCTGACTGAATAATATTAGAGTGTAATTCTAATGCAGTAATGGCATAACATCCCGTAGTTTCATCTTGAACACGGATATAAATCACTTGAAAATTAGGAACAGTATTTTGATAATTTTCCGGATCAGCAATAGGGTTTAAGTTGTTTTGAGCATCAAATAAAGATTCATGAAAACTTACTGTTAAACCTGTAAGTCCTTGCAGAACATTATCGATAACACTTGTTAAGTCAAAATCTTCAAAACCATCGACATCTTGTTCACAGGCATTTATCCATTGATTTTCTTGATTAATTTCCGGACTATTCTGAAATTCAACAGAAATTGTGGTAGTGGAAAAACAGCCCGTATTAGGATCGTAAATTCGTACAAAAAGTGTTTCTGAAGCATTAAAATTATAATAAGGAGAAAAGATTGGATTTATGCCTAGGTCTGCTTCAGGTTGCGAATAGTGATACGTAACAAAAAGGGCCGTATTTCCATTTATTATCTGATCATTAGCTACATTTAAATCTACACGGGTATAACCTTCTAAAGTAGGGTCTTGACATGCCACTATTGGATCTGGCTCTACATAGTTTGGTTTTTCATTTACAACGATATTAAACGTAGAAAAAGCTAAACAGCCATTTACAGTATCTTCAATACGTACAAAAATGGGTTGAGGTGAACTTGTGTTTTGAATAGTCCCCGTTATTGCATTCGCATTAGTCTCCGCGTCATCTGCACTGTAATGATAACTTATAGTATAACTCGATGGAGGCACAGAAGCCAATACCTCACTGTTTTTAATTGTTAAATCAAAATTTTCTACTCCATCATTGGAGTCATCATCACAATAAATCAAATCTGAAATCTGGCTAGAGGATTGCTCAGAATTTAGTGTAATTTCAACAGTATCTTCAATGACACAAGAGGTTTGATTCAGCTGGATCGTAATTTCAACTTTAAAAGTGCCAGAAGACAAAGCTTCAAAAGTGGTATTGTTTTCTCCCTCGATAGCGATATCGTTTTGAAACCATTGATAAGATGCTTGTGAGTTTTGAGTATCACCATTAAGCATCACAGAATCACCACATGTTGCTATATCTGGACCTAAATCTACACTAGCATTAAAACTATTGCCTTCAATAAAAACTGCCGAATCGAAATTTTTATCATTTTGATCCGCTATAACGAGTTTGATTTCATATTCTAAATTTGGTTGAATTGCTGCTGTAGCAGTTAGCACAACCGTTCTGCCATTATAATTGGTGTCTCCAACATTATAGCCTTCAAAATAGATTTCATTTTCTGCTAGGCAACCCGTACTCCCTAATATCTCATCGTGAATGGTACTCGTATTTACTGGTGTTGAGGTTCCGGGAATTAAAGCAATATTATTAAATGCATTAGAAGTGCCAGCTTCTCTTATAAGGAAGGCAAAACCATCAGAATAAAAACAAGGATACTCTTGCTGATATTCTTCAGAGGCTAAAATATAATTGAATTGAATTTGATTCGCTACCGAAACAAAGTTAAACTTTATTGAAGTGGCGTTTTGCGTATCCGTAATGCCTAACGCGTTTTCTAAATCTATATCTGTTTGCCAATCGTCATCACCTTCGTTTAGAGGAGTTGTGTTAATTACATTTCCTGCTGAGTTTACATTTCCTGTGGTTAATACAATGCCATTTTCAAAAGGAAAATTTGAATTACCACGTTCAAAATACCCAAAGCTAGAAAGCCCACTTTGACTGCCATTGATCGTAGTAGAAATGTTTGAGATTTCAACACAATTTTGTCCTAAGCTTCCCTGAATAAGTTGCTCGAGAGGCAAAGAATCGTCTGTTGTTATCTGCTGAGCGAAAACACTACAGAAACAAATAAATGTAATAATAATTGATAAGCTAAATGTATACTTCAATGGTTGGTTAAAGAAAATAAAAATAGGTTACCCTACTTTAAAATTTATATATGAGCAATTTAAGCGATAAAAAAATATAAAAAAATACCCATTACTAGGGATTTTAAGGGATAAGTTACTTAATTAATAGGCTGAATAGCCATAAGTTAAAAATGTAGGAGCTTGATTACAAGATTTATCGCCTCAAAGCAAAATGTCCATTGATGAGAAAACTTCTCCTATTTTGTGTCATATTAGCTGAATACCAATAATCAGCAGAAGGGCTTTTTTTCCGTTAAAGGTTCCATTCTAACCAAGAATATTATGACCAAGTTTTTTCAAAAGCTTACCATAGCGATCGAAGCTATGGATTATTGTGCCTAGCAATGTTTCTGCACCAGTAATATGCTGAGTATCAAAATTACCGTCATCATTTACTGTAAGATGTTTAGGTGTGTCAATAACTAGTACTTCTTGCGTGACGCGATCACAACCATTTTGGTCAATTGTAGTAATGGTATTGCATTCTATAGGCACGTTTATAAAAATATTGGAAGATTGAAAAAGGCCAATATTTAATGGATAACTGTAATATAAAACACCATTTCAAGGTAATTGTAAAAGTATTAGGACAAGAAAAAATTATGGTTTCAACGACATTAATAACAGCAGGTTCAGATTCTGTAACGTCAAAAGTTACTTGTGTTTTCCGAACCATATAGATTGGTTATAGTTACAAAATAAATGCCCTACCTCAAAGATTTCTATTTCTGATGGAGTTGCTTGCTAAATCACTAGATATGTTAACTTTTACATTTGTTATCCTGTAACATTGCCTTATTCCATTTATGACTATAATATAAAAAAGGCGAAAGATTAGTAGCATGCTAACAATTAAACATTTCATTCTCGCCGGCTATGGCATCTGCTTCTGCAGCAAAAAATTACAAAGATGTATGAATTCCTTCTGTTAGTTCACTTTTTAAAGGCTTGAAAGAATTATCTTCTTAGCGTAAAATGACCTTTTACTTCAAAAGAGATATTACCTTGTTTTACATTGGCTACAAACCAATAATCACTTGCTGGTAATTTACTGCCATTAAAATGACCATCCCAACCAGGTGTGTTTGAACTTAATTGTTCTAGAAGTTTGCCATAACGATCAAAAATATAAATTATAGTGCCAGGTAACGTTTCTACTCCAACAATATGCCACCTATCAAATGCACCATCATTATTTGGAGTAAAGAATTTAGGGATATCTATGACCAAAACCTCTTTAGTAACATCTGCACATCCATTTAAATCTATGATTGTAACCGTATGATAACCCATAGCCACATTTTCAAAAACGTTAGAGTCTTGCGGTTCGTTATCATCTAACTGATACAAATAATCGCCAATACCACTAATGGTAACAGTAATATTGTTTGGGTCTGAAAAATCAACAACTTCAGTTACCTCAATGGTTGCCGCTTCAGATTCTGATACTGCAAAAACACCTGTGTTTTCACATCCAATTTCGGTTGTTACGGTCACCCAATAAGTTCCAATTTCTGTAATTTCAATTTCGGCAGTAGTTTCTCCTGTTGACCACAAATACTGATCTGTAGCATCATTTGTGTTTGCAGAGACTAATAGCGGTAAATTGTCTAAACAAACAACTTGATCTTCAATATCAATAACGGGCAATGGACTTATCAGTACTGAAAATTGAGTAGTGCTATAGCAACCAGTGTTATTGTTTTCTATACGAACATAGATATTTTCGCCATCAAAAGCCATGTAATCTGTGTCTAAAGCTGAATTGTTTTCTTGAGCTTGTAGTTCAGAATTATAATAAGTTACCGTAAATAGAGTAGGACTTTGACCATCTAAAATACCAGCATTCTGTATTGTCAAATCAAAATCTAGTAAGCCATCAAAATCATCGTCACAAGCCATTAAATCAATAGGCTGATTAGCTATTGGTAAGGGGTTGATATTCAAATTGAATTGATAATAATTAAAACAATTTGTGGTACTGAACTCTGCTCTTACAAACAAGGTATCAAAATTTGTTTGGTAGGTATAGTTTGTCTCTAAAGCATTTGAGTTCGCTATTGCATCGGCTTCATTAGAAAAATAACTAAACAATACATTAAAATTGACAGCTACAGCAACGTCATTTATTTCTGTTAAATCTACACTATTGGTAGCGTTATCACAGATGTCATAAGTCATAAAATCATTGATGACAGGTGGTAGCTTAACAATTAGATCTATAGGAAGCGTTACATAACAGTCAGAAACCGTATTCGTTGTTTTTATAAAAACAGTTTGTGGATTTGACGTATTTGTGTAGTTTTCTGGATTTGCGATTGTATTAGCATTTAACTCTGAGTCTTCATAAGATTCGTAATACGCGATCACAATATCATCTTGTCTTACATCTAAAATATTAAGCTCAGCAATGGTTAAATCGAAGGTTACAGATCCATCAGAATCATCATCACATTGAACCATAGGTTCAGCTGGATTTAAATCTGGTACTGAGATAACATTTAGGACAAACGATAGTATAGATTTGCAAATAGTGCCATTATCAATTTGAGCATAAATTTGTTGTGGATTAACCGTGTTTTCAAACTGTAAAGGAATAGGATTTGTACTGTTTTGAGCATCACTTTCAGACGCATAAAAAGTGACGCTTTGAATATCTGAAATACCTTCAGAAATTTCTGAGATTTTAGTAGAAAAATCAAATATTTCAGATCCATCATTGGCTATATCATCACAGACAAACCAATCAGTTGCTTCATTAAATTCTGGCTTTTTACCAACTTCAATAGTAAATGGAGCCGTTACATAACAAGACGCGTCTGTAATGTTATCTATTCTAACAAAAATTGTCTGAGGATTGCTAATGTTTTGGTAAACGTTTGATTTGTCAATAGCGTTTACTTTATTATTTGAATCTGCTTCATTGAGATAATAAGACACTTCTTTACCAGTTTGTCCATCTAATACTTCTGCATCTTTAGTTTCAAAAATAAATTCGCCTATGCCGTCTGCTTCATCTTCACAAATAATGTATTCATTTATAGCGTTAGTTAAATTCCCTAAATACGGCAAGGTATTAACTATGATGTTTAATTCTTCAACCGAATGGCAGCCAGTCGTATTATTTTCAATACGAATAAAAACAATTTCTGTTTGGGCTTCGTAGTCTGAAACATTGAGAATAGCGTTTATATCTAAATTTGCATCTTCTAAACTATTATAAAATGTTATCGATCTGTTTGATGTAGATGACACAACTTCAGATATACTAGTGGTTAGATTAACACCAAATAAGCCATCTCTATCTGCATCACAAATAATAATTTTTGATGGAGTAGAAGTTGCAGGTGCTTCTAAAACAGTAATCTCAAAAGAATTATTAGAGGCACATCCAGTTTCATCAAGTCTGATACTTGGATATATCCTAAAAGGATTACTAGTATTGGTATAAAGGCTTGGTAAAGGGTCTGTATTTGAGTTAGCATCTTCTTCAGATAGAAAATAAGTAACACTAAATCCAGTTTGTGATTCGGTAACTAAAGCGTCAAATTGTGATAAATCTGTAGTTGTTATTCCATCTTGATCTTCATCACAAACGGTTTGACTTATAATAGGGGGAAACTCTATTTTTGGACTGACGATTAACTTAATTTCTGCCTCATCTGTGCATGTAGGACTTGTCAATGCTAAATATATGGTTTGAGGGTTGCTTTGGTTCTCGTAATCTGTAAATTGGTCAATAGGATTTGTCTGAGTATCTCTATCTTCTTCAGTTTCATAAAAAACAATTGTAATATCTGGTATGTTATTAATGATAGCAGTAGCAATATCTGCAAAAAAGAAATTTTGTGTACCATTATTGTTTTCGTCACAAGCTGTTGCATCACGAATGTTTGTTGCTGTTAATAATAGATTTGTATGAATTTCTATAGGGGTTACTGAAGCACAACCAGTAGCATTACTTTCTACCCTTACAAATATAACTTGTTCGTTAAGATTTATATTAGCGTAGTTGGTTTCATTTGCAATTGGATTTGCCCCAGAAATAGCGTCTTCGTTGGTTTCGTGAAATGTCACATTTACGTTGGTTAAACCTTGAAGAATAGGGTTAATTGTAGATGTTAAATCGAAATTAGCAAGACCATCATCGTCTAAATCACAGGCATCGATATAATAATCTTCAGTATTTATAACAGGGTTATCTAAAACCGTAATATCCAACGATGTTGTGCTTACACAACCTGTTTGAGGGTTTCTAACACTAACAAAAATTTGTTCGTTAACATTTGTGTTTACATAAGGCATTGGTATGGCATTACTGCCAGAAGCCGCATCTGAAGCAGAACCATGATAGGTGACATCGAGATTAGTTTGCCCATTAGTTATTTCGTCATCTTTAATACTTAAATCTATAGCTGTAAATCCGTCTGGAGTTTCATCATCACATACCTCTAAAGGAGCTGGGTCTACTAGTGTTGGTAATGAATTTACAATTAGGTTTATTGTCGAAAAGGCCAAACAACCATTGGCAGTATCTTCAATTCTTACATGAATCGCTTGCGGATTTGTGGTATTTTGAATCGGTGTCGTAATGCCGTTATTTCCATTTTGAGCTTCATTACTCGTATAATGATAAGAAATAACATAATTTGAAGGTGGCACAGAAGCCAAAGCCTCTTCATCTTTATTTGATAAATCAAAAATTTCAACACCATCATTGCTTAAATCATCGCACACTTCGAAATCTGAAATGGGATCTGAAGATTGTGTAGAACTTAAGGTTATATCAACGTCATCTTCAATGGTACAAGTGCCGCCTGAAAACGGAAGGTCAATCTCAACACGATAATTTCCGGTTTGTACAGCATTAAATGTGGTGTTTGTTGCTGAAGGAACTAATGCGTCATTATAATACCATGAATACGAAGCCTCTAAATTTTCAATATTTGCATCTAAAATGTAGTTACTAGCACATGTTGATAAATCTTCACCCAAATCTACGGAAGCATTAAAACTATTACCTTCTACAAATACCGCAGAATCATAGTTCTGGTCTGTTTGGTCTGCAATTATCAATTTAATTTGATAGCGTACATTTGGTTGAATTGTCGCTGTAGCTGAAAGTATGGAAGTCCTTCCATTATAGTTGGTGTCACCTATGTTATAGCCTTCAAAATATTGTCCATTTGAGGCATCACAAAATCCAACAATTTCATCATGAACTGTATTTGTATTTACAGGTGTTGTCGTTCCAGGGACTACTGCAATATTGGTGTAAGCAGTATCTGTATTAGCTTCGCGAATTAAAAAGGCAAAACCATCTGAATATTCACAAGGAAAGTTACCAAAGTATTCTTCAGAAGCCAGTATATAATTAAACTGTATTTGGTTAGAAATTGAAAGAAAGTCGAATTCTATTGAAGTGGCATTTAAAGTACCTGTAATTCCTAAAGCAGTTTCTAAATCGCTGTCTGTTTCCCAAGAATTATCGCCATCATTTAAGATGGTGTTGTTTTGTCCATTTCCAGCTGAATTTGCATTTCCTGTGGTTAATACAATTCCATTTTGAAATGGGAAGCTGGATGCACCACGCTCAAAATACCCAAAACTTCCTAAACCAATAGAACTACCATTAGAGGGAGAGGAAATATTCGATACTTCTACACAGCCTTGAATAAGTGTGTTTTCAATAAGGTTTTGGGGTGAGATCGTATTATCTACAGAAATTTGTTGCGCAAAGCTTAGGCTACAGATAAAGCATAGAATGAAGGGGAGGGAGCGGTTAATACAATCCATAAATTTCGGCTAAGATTAAAAGTTTAAGACTAGGATAGATTTGGGGCTAACACTAACTTATGCTTTATTCTAGGTTAAAAGTACAAGTAATTAAGATGAAATACAATAAAACACGATGAAACACATTAAATGTTAACGTTTGAAGTAGCGTAAATCTTATTCTAGTATAAAAAGGACCTCAAAAGATGTTTTTTTTAAAATTGAAGGCATCAGACATTTACATTTTTGTGTGACTATGACTTCACCTTAAACTCAATAGTGTTGTGAATATTACGGTAATTTTTAGAACGTAATACCTTATGTTTTGGAGGGAATGACATGCAAAATAATGTGCACGCGTATAAATTTATAAGAAGCAGATGACATTCAAAAAAAAAGAAGAGGAACGGTTAAAATTTTTAACAGTCTAGTAATTTACATAAACCCAACCCGTCTTTGGTTTGTAATTTGGGTCGTTCAGATTGAGAATGTAATAATAAGTTCCAACAGGAACGATGTTTCCTTGATTATTAAGTCCTCTATTAATTACTCCATACCAACGGTTATCGTTATTACCTTCAAAAATAAGGTCGCCATAACGATTATATATTTGTAATTCGTGAGCGGTGAAAATATCGTATAATCCTTGAATATTAAACCAATCATTATAGAGGTCATCATTTGGTGAGAATCCTTGAGGTATGTAAGGTGGGCAATTTTCAATGGTTAAATCAAATTGAAAAATTTCATAGCAAGGGGGACTTACTAATCTCATATAGATCGTCTCCGGATTCGAAAAATTATTATAATCACTTGGAATTGATATCCTATTAGACTCCGTTTCTAAATCTTCTATGGAGATATAAAAAGAAACATCATCTTCATTATAATTCAAACTTTCAAGGGCGTCAAACAAGTCATATGTTGCTATTTCAAAACCTTCATTACAACCATTCAGATTAGGTAGAATTGTAATATCTGGAATCACAAGTAATTCAATATCTGTAGACGTTATATTGTTGTCTTCATTGATTTCGGTAACTATTCCATTCATGGTGCCGTCGTCATCAACCATTGCAATTATCGTTAAACTAGGATCTATAGTTTCTGGCACAGTAACATTAATCATATTACTCTCGCTGTTATTGATAGCGATGTTATTTAGGGTTTCACTTTGACCAATTAAAATACCATCTAAATAAAAGGCTATTGGTGTGTTAGCAGGAAGAATCGCAGTACTATTAAAGTTATTGACAGTATAAAAAAGTTCAATACTATTATCATCACAATTAACACTATTGTCGTCTATAGTAATGGTCGCATCTGGTAACTGACTGTTTAAAACGGTAATAATATTGTTGATAATAATGAGATCAGCTTGATAGTCTCCATCACTATCAAGGCCGCCTGTAGTGAGCTTAATTAAAACTTCTGTATCTCCAATTGCAATATTATTTTCGATATCATAAACGTCTAAATCACCATTAAAAAAAGTATTTGAGTTCGTAAAAGTATTAGTACCATTAAAGGCATTATTAGCCAGATTCAGTGGTGG
>RCNB010005365.1_pt1 | contig 14391 bp, 13 predicted proteins | sample 2041321 | NCBI WGS metagenome assembly RCNB01 (sample SAMN09708232, study PRJNA481090) | Marine sediment metagenome, whole genome shotgun sequencing project. | reverse complement strand
GTTACAGCGTTGTAATCCTTTAACTCGTCTATGTTAATTGCTTTCCTGTCTCCATTATCGTCAATTACTAAATCTATAGGTAAAATGATTTTGTCTTTGAATTTTTCGTAGGTTTCTTTAATATCATCTTTTGCCTTATCTAAGTCTTTTGCAACTGCTCCTTTATTAGGTTCACCTGTTTCAATTCCGATTGCTTCCATGATTAAAACTGCCGTCAATCCAGAACAAAGCGCGTAATCTAATTTATCATTTTCAAAGTTATATTTCATAGCTTTAAATTTATCTAATGCTTTTGCGCCACCAATGAGCATGACCATCGGTTTTTCTGGATTTTCCAATATTTTACTCATGTATTCAAATTCTTTAACGGTGGTAGGACCGGCGAGTAGGGTAGGCCATCCAATTATTGAAGGTTGAGCTCTATGGGCTGCTCCAAACGCGTCTGCGATAAAATAATCGAATAACGGGGAGAGAGTTTTAATCATCTCCAAGTTTGCTGCTTTAGAGAAGTCCTTAAATTGTTTGGTTTCAAGTTCCCAAGTTCGTACATTATTAAGAACTAATACTTCGCCTACTTTAAGATCCTTTATTGCAGTAATCGCTTTTTCTCCGAATACATCTTCAACATATTTAACAGGACGGTCTAACAGTTTCCTTATTTCTTCAGCGTGTAATTCTAATGAAGTGAAATCTTTCGCACCTGGACGAGACTGGTGTGCCATAACTACTACAGCACTCTCTTTAAGTTCTTTTAGCGAAGGAATTAGGGCGTGAATACGAGGTGATTCGCGAATTCTATTGTTTTCAATATCAATATTAGAGTTAATATCAACTCTCATTAACACTTTTTTTCCTTTTAAATCAACGTCTTTATAAGATTTATAGTCAAACATTTAATCTCACTCTATGTGATTTTAGTTATAATAAATGGTAATTTATTATATCAAAAAAAGGTTGCAAATGTTCAATTAGAAATTTGTCTTCCTAATATGAACTTTAAATAAAGTGGAATAAGCAACCTTAAAGGTATTAATGCTAAATTTTAGCGATAAAATTCTTTAACCACAAGTTTGCAGAATTGCGTCAATTTTTCTGCTAAGTCTGTTCTATCTGATGATTTTGTCAAAATCCAATTGTTACCGTATAGTTTGTTAAGATAATCTCCATTAGCGTCAATTGAAAAGGCGTAGACTTTAAACTTTTTTTTAACATCCTGAATCTCCATGATAGCATCATTCAAACCATATTGAGTACCTGCTGGTTGACCATCCGAAATCACTAGAATTAGAACATTCTTTTCCAATTTAGCAGCTTCGTGTTTAAGAGACACACCGTCTAAATTACTTCCAATACGGTGATGTCGTCCAAATTTATCAAACTTTTTAATGTCCGGGTTTTCTTCGAAATCTTTTAAATGAATGTTTAATGCATCATATTCCCCAGTGAAGAGCACGATACGTAACTTGGCTATTTCATAGAGAGATTCACATAACATTACCATAGCAACTTTTGCTGCTTCCAGTTTGATTCCTGCCATACTTCCACTAATATCCACCATCAACAAAATTTTTAATTCTTTTTGGTTTAATTTGCGGGTGAAACACTTATCATATTTAAAATCGCTCGTAACTGCCTTAATAAACTTATTATTTAACCGTCCTCTTTTTTGAGACGTGTCTATGTCATTTTGATTTCTCAAATCTCGAAAAAGATACTTTAACTTAGCTATTATGTTGCGATGTGTCTTCACAATTTCATTGTAACTTAAATTAATTGATCTCATATCTTCATTTTCAATACTCACATCACTTACTTTTCTCTCGCCCTCAATAATTTCTTCATGGTTCTCAATTAATAGAAGCCTTCCTTCCATTGCAGTCTGGGATTCAGACATTAATTTACTCATTTCTATTATAAATTTATCAAATCCTTGAGAATTATTGTCTTTTAGCATTGCTTCTTTGAAAACTTCTCTAAAATTCTCAAATTCTCCTAAATTCTGATCATCGTTTTCTTGTTGTAATATATTTGCTTTTTCATTATTATCTGATTGCGAAAGAGAATCCTGTTCTATATCAAATGGATTATTTTTATTAACTTCACTACTACCTTTTACCGTATCTTCATTTTTTGAATCATTTTCAACCTGTTCTATTAATTTTTCAATGTCTTCTGTGTTTAAATCCAGATCCTTGATTTTCTCAATTACTTTTTCACTTGCTGAGCTTAATTCTGATGATTCTAGTTTCTTGTCCCGTTCAACAAATTCTTCAAAATGATTTATTAGAGGCTCCTGATCCATAGGTGAGCCATAATGGTAGTCTCTCTCTTCAGAATCCTCGTAAAGACAAGGATCTTCCATAAAGTCTGTATTGTTAAGTTCTTCTAAATAAGTTTCATAATCTCTCGTTTTCTCCATTTCATTAGATTCATTGTAATCCCAATCTTCGGATGAGTCAGAGTAATCGTCATAATCTGGCTCAGCTAGCCCTCTACTGCTGGTTGCTTGTCGAGTTTCATTATCCCTACTTACCTTTCTTTTCTTATAAAACTTCTTTAGAACTTTACATAATTGATCAATTGTAATTATTGCTGACGCGGGCGTTAGGGTTTTTAGGAGAAACTTTTTAGCAGTTGTGATCACACGCCAATCCTCATTGCTCATGTTTCGAGTTCTGAATTTCGGTTTTTTTTGAAATTCTTTAAAATTGTCCATGTATAAATTGATATAGATGAGCAAATCACCGGTACGCTTCATATTAAGGATTATATCAGGAAGCAATTGTAATGTGAATGTTCGTAGATTGTTGTAGAATCCTGGAAACTTAATACCGTTTAGAGCGTTAACTCTTACATCTTCCACAACATTGACAACTTGTTTTGTGAAGTAATATGGTAAGTCATATTTTTTTGAAAGGACGTCTACGAGCTTTATAAAAGATAGTTCAAACGAACCGTAGCCTATGTGTCCACTCTCGTGAGCCACTAATCCTTGGGCTGAAGCTATATCATCTTTAATTTTTTTTGGTAGGTATATAAACTTTCCATCGGTAAAAGTAAGATGTGAATTCTGGTTAAACTCGATATGAATATTTTTCTTTCCACTAATTCTTTTTCCTATATTAATTAATGCAAATAAATCTGAGAAGTAATCTTTTTCGAATAGATCATATAAAACAGGTAATTTGATCACCACACTTACGTGAAAAATAAATCTATTAAATTAATTTAAAACTGGACAAACTCTCCTCATGAAATCCATCAAATCCTTATTTTTACTTCTATATAACCATTTTATATAAGTAAGTGTTATTTCTCCATTACATAGATGGTTGTGTTTTGTAATTTCTTTATAAACCTTATGGTATCCAAGTTTTTCGGTTAACTGTATGTAATCTTTTAAGGATGTTCTATAATGATCCCAAAACCACTCGAAAAATTTCCACATTAGACTTCCGCTTTTGTTTTTATACTTTTCGTTTCCTAATTCAAACACATACTTATCAACTTTACTTCTGAAGTTGCTAATAATTTTAGCTTCTGGAGCTCTCGGTAGAACTAAATCCTTATTTACATCAGGTTTAACCTTGGAGTTTGGGACCAAATATTTCCTTAGATTGTCTTCAAAGAGTTTTCCATCTAAAATCATTGCGATGCTTTTCTTTTCTTCTTGGTTCTCCCCGAGCTTATTGATAATAATATTTTCAATATTATATCTTAAATAGTCTGGAGACATGTTTGACACGATTAAACAGAAGTTAACAATTAACCTAGTAGAGAATATTTTTGTTATTGAGAAATCTTTAATAGCTTGTTTTCTTATCTGTCTAGCAGCGTCTACTACGGTTTCAGCCACATTATTTTTGCATCCTGATAATTTTACAGCAATTTCAATTTCTTTCTGTTTTGCAGGATATGTTATTTCGGGGCAGACTAAGAATCGATCTTCAAAAGCTTCTTGAAGTTTATTAATACCGATGACACCCTTGTTCATTGTCCCTATAATCACAAGTTTACTTGTTTCTTTTAAACTATACCTTTCAAATCCCTTCGAAATCAAATTGATGTGGCTTTCTGAAAGCAAGGAATTTAACGAGATTTGTTCACTTTCTCTGATAGCATTTATTTCATTTATAACAATAAAACTTATCCCATTATTGTTAGCGTCCTCAATAGCTCTAGTTAAAGGACCTTGATTGAATTTAGTATTCCCATTAAACAACTCCCAATTCCCTTCGATGTCTCTTCTATCGAGATCTGGTGAACCATCGATTATAAAATATGAAGAGTTGAATTCTTTAGCTAGAGACGTCGCTAAGAGAGTTTTACCCGTTCCTGGAGGTCCGTGCAATAAAATTCCAATACATCTGCCGTTACTTAAAGAATTTATTAAAGCTTTCAAATAGTCAAATTCGTTCTTTTGCTGGATATATTCAATAGGTCTATTGATTGTTATATCTGAAATTATTATCTCCTCTTAATAATATTTTTAGTTATATAATTGAAATTTAGGAAATTACCTTAAGATAGATGCTGCTGAATCTTGATTTTTGAATTTAAGGTAATTAATAATGGGTAAACGAATATATTTAAAAACTCACACGTTAGTGAATTTCAAATAAAACTGATAAAAATCTAAAATTTAGCGTTTTCAACCTAATTTATAATAGAGTTAAAATAATAATGTATAACATCGTTCTAAATTTATTAAGACTGAAAGATTTTTATGAATATAGAGATTTGAACTTAATGTTTTAAGAAGAGTATTACGGTGATTTAGAATGGATGATATTAGAGAAATATTAGATCGGTTGTTAAAAAAAGAGTGTTCAGTCGAAGAAGCAGAAAAACTTTTGAAAGCAAACGCTATTGAAGAAGTTGGAGAATTAGCTAAATTAGATCTCTTTAGAAAGGTACGCACTGGTATCGTTGAGGTTATCTATGCCGAAAACAAAGCACCTGGAGTAACTTTAGAGATAATTCACTCCTTTTTAAAAAAAAATAAGTTCGCCATTGTTTCCAGGTATAAAGATGAATTAATCCCTCTAATATTAAAAGAATTCAAAAATAGTGAACTTTATTCCTTAGACATAAACAAATTAACTAATATTTTGATAATCAAAGAAAAAACTTATAGATTTGAAAAAAAAGGGGGAATTATAGGGATTATCACAGCTGGGAGTTCAGATATTCCCGTTGCAGAGGAAGCTAAAGTGATAGCTGAATCGATGGGCTGTGAAGTAATTTCAAGTTATGATTTAGGAATTGCGGGAATTCACCGTCTTTTTTCACCTCTCAGTGAAATGATTAAGAAAGGAATTCATGTAATTATTGTATGCGCAGGGATGGAGGGAACTTTACCTGGAGTTGTTGCTGCACTAGTAGATATCCCCGTTATAGGAGTTCCAATTTCCAGCGGTTATGGTTTGGGAGAAAAAGGTATTGGCGCATTAACAACTATGCTTCAATCGTGTTCCCCAGGATTGCTTGTTGTCAATATTGATAATGGTTTTGGAGCTGGTGCATCAGCAGCCCTGATCGCAAATAAAACGCGCTAATAAAGATTGTATCAATCTCCTTTAAACTTACCTTGTCTTTTACCAAAAAAAGCTGCAATAGCCTCCTTAAAATCTTCACTCTTTTCTGCAAGCAAGTATTGATCCCTATCCATATGCATAATAGCTTTATCTAGTGGAGAAACAATGTAATTAATACTTTTTTTAATCATTTGAGCTGTTATTGGGGGCATAGCTGCATATTCTTTTGCGATTTCTATAGCTCTTTGGATTAGGGTTTCCTTAGGTAAAATCTCGCTTATAAAACCCCATCTAAGAAGCGTTTCAGCATCATTATTTTTTCCGAGTATCACCATTTCTTTTGCATAGGTAGGTCCAATTAGATGAACTACGAGGGGTAAAGCAATCCAACTTAAATTCATACCCAGTTTATTTTCAGGGAATCCTGCCTTGCAATTGTTGTCAGCAATTCTAAAGTCACAAGCAGAAGCAATACATGCACCTCCTCCAAAGGCTCCTCCATTAATTGCAGCAATAGTAATTTGTTCCATGTCGTAGATTTTTCTTATTAACCTCGGTCCTCTTTGTAATCTTCTCAGTGTTTGTAACATTGTTAATTTACCCCGTTTTTCAGTAAGATCCGCTCCACCACAAAAAAATCTTCCTGAGCCAGTAAAAATAACTACTCGAATCTCAGCATCATTATGAAATTCATCAATAACAAGTTCGATTTCAGCCATTATCGCTGAATTTAACGTGTTAAGATTATCCGGACGATTGAATGTCACTAACGCTATATGTTCATGAGTTCTGTCTATAATTAGGTTTTGATAATTCATGTTTTTCTACCATTTTTGTCTAAATCTTATTGGTTTTTTGATTTTGAAGTAAATAAATATAACTCCTCTACTAATTAATCTTTTTTTAAAAGATCTAAGCGAATTTAGAAAGAAATTTATATAAGTAAAACTAAGATTTTGCATAATTAAAAATAAATTTACAACTAAATAATAAGTATATATTATGGCACCTACAGCTGCTTCTCTCGAAGCATTATCGAAATTGAGACAACTAAATCCAGTAACTGGATGGTATGTTGTAACTCTTTTAGTTATCGTTATGTATATATATGGCGTGGAGATCAAAAAAGCAAGAGAAACTAAAAATTGGAGCACAGTCTTCGCTGGATTAACGTTATTAGGGCTGGACCTTATTAATGAAATATGGAATGGATTGGTTTTTGCCTTTTCTAACTACTCCGCGTTTTGGACTACACCGGGAGCAAGTGCGTATATAATTCTAATTGGCTGGAATATTGAGATTGCTTTTATGTTTTCAATAGGTGGAATAGTTTTTGCCAAATTCCTTCCTGAAGACAAAAATAAGAAAATGTTTGGGTTACCCAATAGATGGGCAATGGCAATCGGTTTTACAATTTTTTCTGTATTTGTAGAGATTCTACTGAACCTTGGTAATTATTTAATATGGGAATATGTGTTTTGGAATTGGTACAATCCAATATTGATATTCCTAATAGGATACTTTCACTTCTTCGTCGGAGCTTTTTATGTGTACGACCTTCCAGAAAGAAGAGATAAAATTAGAATCGTTATCATAATCTACGCCATAGGAATCGGGCTTCTTTGCATTTTTGGACCTCTACTTATGCCCTTAGGTATATTTTAATTATTAAAAATCTCTTTTTTTTATTTTTTTTACCATTTACCACGCTAAAAATATCCGATTCAATCGATTTATTTCTTATCCTAAATCTACATTTGAATTATTCTACGCTAAGGATAAAACAAGAATCATCTAATAATTAACCCAAATAGAGATTATTAAAAACTAAGGCATTTTTTAATATTATTACACCTTTTTCTTCGTATGTAAAAGTATAAATAGATAGATCAATATAATTATTATTGAAATTACTAATTCTTTAAAATCTAAAAAAAAAAACAAATACTATAAAGTTGAGACCGATGGTCACAAATTTTAAGAAGGCTAAAGAATTTTTTAAAAATGGCGATGTTCTTAATGCCCTAGAGAGTTTCGATAAAGTTCTGGAGCATTTTGATCAGGCAAAGGAACTTAACAAAACAGAGATACTACTGTTTCTTAACAATATTTTACAACACTGTAAGGATAACAATCTAAATAACGAAGAAGCAATGGTTCTAAGAAGTTTAGGAAGAACTCATTCAAAGCTAAGGAATCACGTTGAAGGATTAAAATTCTCATATCAAGCGTTAAAAATTCAAAAGAAAATTGGAAAGAAGCTAGATATTGCTGAGAGTTTGGTCTTCCTAGCCGAGGATCTTGAGGTTTCTGGGGATTATGATGAGTGCATTGTAATATTTACCGAAGCTGCTGAAGTTTTCCATGAAATGGGCAAACCGAAAAAAGAAAAGGATGTTATCAAGGAAATTGACCGATTAAAAGCTTTTTCTAAAGAAATAGTTGAAGACGAATATATTATGAATAAATTTCATGTTGATAACCACTAAAACAAGTCGATTATAGCCATTTAATTAAAAACATTTCTATTTTTTTCTTTACTTTTTTTTTTGAAAAATTAATTTAATTATTGTTTCGAAAGTGTTTATCAACTTCAGGTTGGCAATACATTAGAACCTCTTTAATTGTTAAATTGGTTTGTTTGCTAATTCTTCTAAGATCTTCAAATTCTGGTTTTACGTTAATGACTTTAATACTATCTTCCAACTGAATATAGGAGATTTTAAGTTTTAACTCGTATATAACCTCGTTTATTTCAATCGAGCACTTCTCAAATCTTCGGTCGATACAAATTCGATTAGTTGTATAAAATCTAACTCCCAAAGTCCCCAACTCAAGTAGAGTTTTATAGATTAAATCGAAGCTATGTTTAGGATCACATAAAATTTTAATTATGTGGCCAGGTCGGTTTTTTTTAGTTATGCTTGGAACAATTTGAATATCAAGAATTTCTTCGTGTTCTAAAGATTGAACGAAATTACCTAATATTTCTCCTGTAACATCATCAACAGCCGTTTCTAATACGGTTACTTCTTGAACATAATCTCTCAAAGGGTGCAGAGTCTGATTTTCAACGGGTTCTTCTAACTTACCATAAAATAATCTCAAAATGTTTGAAAAATCCTTAAACTCTTTTTGCCCCGTGCTGCTAGATACCTTCATTATATTCATTTGGTTTGAAAATTTAGAATATGTAGGATTTAGATTAACCAAAAGTGCTGCACCTGTAGGAGTTACGAGCTCACTTTCAATAGGTCCTCCTATAACGATTAATTTAGATCGTTCGAAAATTTGTACGGTTGCTGGAGCAGGGACTGGTAAAATTCCATGCGCAGTGTTTATATTTCCTCCTCCTAATGGTATCTTACTACAATAATATGTAAAATCTCCAGAAAACCCTCCTAAATTATCTAGTGCTTTGGTTACTCCTAAAATATCTATTAATGTGTCGACAGAGCTTAATTCGTGTAAATAGATGTTTTTAACGATATCTCCATGAACCTCCGCTTCCGCTTTAAATAGCGTTTCTAAAACACTTCTAGCATATTCTTTTGCTGAATTGGAGTATTGCTTATCCTTAAGATATTGTTCCAAAGCATTAGTAAGTTCATCCGGAGTTCGATGGTTTTTGGATTCCTTTATCAATAATTTAAGACGATTAACTTCCACTCCCGTTCTTTTTACCTTTAATAACTCAATGTCTAGTTCAGAGACTCCTTCTAAATAATTTTTCAATTCCTTTAAATCTGAAAGGATGTTTTCTGGATCATCATTTAAACTCAATAAAGATGCCAAAAACATGTCACCTGAGATTCCTGAGTTTGTTGCGTCAATATATAAAGATTTCATATCAATTTTTCTCACATATATAGAAATAAGTAAATTTGTACCTAATATTATAAATAAATTAACAATACTAAAAATAATAAATCGTAATTATTTTATAATACATTGTAAGCAATTTTAATTTAATATTTATAAAAATAAGAATGAATTTTTACTAAATAACTATGAGTGAACTTCAAACTTTAAAATGCTATTTAAATCAGTTACCTGCTACCATCATTCAACTTTTAGGACTTGAACCCCCTACGGGAAACATTCCCGGACCCGTCCAATCGGTTGTAGATATGTATCAAGGTATTGAGAGAATTTCTGTTAATATTATAGATAATTTTGGCTTATTCGAACTAACATATCACAAACCTCAATTCATGATTACTAATTCTGAAGCAATGCTACTCCTTTCAACTAAGAATCCTTATACTCTAGCAGTTTATCATCAAATCATGTATGGTGGGTTTGATTTTGAACCTAATGGCTTTCATTTACTAAGATATTTGAACGAGCATGGGAAGAAATCTTGTTTTGTAGGGAGAAAAAAAGATTTAGACAGATACGATGGAGGAACTCATTCAGTCCCAAAAGAAACTGATATGGCTACATGGGTGGAATCTGCGAAGGTTATTAACAATTTTGAACTTTCTTGGATGCATTATTTGGATTTTGAAAATTTACACAAACAACAACAGGCACTTAAACAGAGAACACCTGAAGATTTAATCGATAAGTTAATCTTGCGCACTGATAAATGGATTTTAGGTAATTACAAACAACTCAGAAATAATTCCCTAATGATAATCTTAGGGGATCATGGAAGAGTTAAATTAAATCTCGAATACTCTGGAAAGATTGCCCAATGGCGGGAAGCAAGTGTTCCAATTGCGATTTTGATAAAAAAATAATTTTTGTAATTTTTTTTAAGAAACTTAAGATGTAAAAGATGGAGGAATATAAACGCTTTACAGTCTCTCTTCCTAAAGATTTATACGAAAAATTTGAGACATTTAGGAACAGAATTGGTATTTCAAGATCAGACAGCATAAGAAAAGCAATGTATTCGCTAATGGTTAGTGAAGAAAATGTCCCCTTTACTTCAGGAAATGTTGTAGGCTGTATACCTATTATTATTATGCATGAACATTTTACTGGAAAACAAGAAAAAGAAGTCTCACATGAACACTCACAGCTTATCAATCATGACGATGGACATCATACTCATGAATACGATTCCGGCCCTATATATGCTTCAGTTCAGCAGACAGACGAGATCAGAAAAAATGATATTCAACATCACTTTTACGATGTAATTACATCTACAATGCATGTCCATCTAGAATTTGAAAAATGCTTGGAAATCATTGCTGTTACAGGGCCGTATAACCGAGTTAAAAAGCTTAAAGAAGATTTACAGAAGCTAAAAAGTGTAATTTCGATTGATTTATTTATAATAGATAAGGAATTTCCTTCACAACCCGACGAGTAATTCGAAATTCTGAATTAAATATTAAAAGGAAGAGAAAAGAATAAAAAATTTCTTTCAACGATGTAAAGAATAAGGATAAGGCGATTTATGAAGAATTTTTTATTCTATTAGGTCGTGTATATTGTGTGTGTTAAATATAATGAACTTCTTCTAAATTAAAAAGAGATATACAGTGAGAAATTTTTAATTTTCTTGCTCTAAAAAAAAATAAAAAATTATTAAAATAAACTGTTATTATTTTTGTGTAAAATCCGCTAATTAAGAGATTATCTCTAAAGATCTTTTTCTTGGACAGTCTTTCGTCCATTTGCTTTAGCACGTCCTATTGCTGCATCGAGAATCATGACAATTGCGCCATTAAGCGCAGGGCCATCAATTACATCTCCACTAGTATTGCAACCTTTTGATTTGATGTAGTCTCGAACCTTGGATTTTACGAATAAAACATCTGTTATTGCTTTTTTAGCCATTTTTTATTCCTCCTATTATTGTTTAAATATGTTTTAAAAAAATTGTTGTTTAAAGTATATTACTGCTAGCTTCTATTTAAATCTAGGTGAAAAAACATCATAGAAGGTTAATATTATTGGTCTACTCACTATCTAAAAATGGTAAGCTAACATCCAAAATATTGAGGATCAGCTAGCAATCTTTAGAAAATGGGTACAACGGGGCTAATTTAAGAAATTCAGAGAGAGTATACCAAATTAGCGACATTTTTTGAATTTTATCGGTAATTTAAAGCCTCTACACTCAAGTATTTAATTTCTAATCTAAACCTGAAAAATTATGAGTAGTTACAAATTTCTTAGATATTAAAAATGAAACTTTTAACTGTAAGGAACTACAAATCATTATTGAAAAAATAATTAAACATCATTGATGTGAGCGCGATTAAGGAAATACTAGTAAGAGCACCAGTGAGAATCTGTGATATTGGAGGATGGACCGATACTTGGTATTATCCTGAAGGTGCTGTGTTCAATTTTTGCATTGATCTCTATAGTTATGTAAGAATTATCGAAAATGGAAAGAGAAAAATCCGGATTATTGCTGAAAATCTTGGAAAAACTGTTGAAATACTAAATTTTAAAGAAATTGAATACGATGGTAAGCTAGACTTATTAAAAGCAGCAGTTAAAAGATTGGAGGTTGAAGGAGGTTTAGATATTTATGTAAGAGCAGATGCACCTCCGGGGTGCGGAACAGGAACGAGTGCAAGCATTGCTGTAACTTTACTATCTGCGTTAGCAACTTACAAGGGATTACACTTAAATCTAAAAGAGATTGCTATATTAGCACATAAACTTGAAATTGAGGAGCTAGGATTGGAAAGTGGTGTGCAAGATCAGTACGCAGCAGCGTTTGGTGGAATTAATTTTATGGAAGTTAATTACCCTAAAGTAAAAATGGCTAAAATTACAATTGATGAAAAAAGAATTTTCGAATTAGAGAGTCAATTTATCTTAGTGTATCTAAACTCAAGAAGTTCAAGTGAAATGCATAAAGCTGTTATAGAAAATTATAAGAAAGGTGATCATGAGACTCTGAATTCGTTTGATATCATGAAGGAATGCGCCTATGACATGAAAAATGCGATAAACTCAGATGTTATAGATATAGGAAGAGTTATGAATAGAAACTGGGAAGCTCAAAAAAAGCTCCATCCCTTAATGGTTAACCCCGTTATAAACGAGACAGAGAAAATAGCAAAAAGTAATGGTGCCATAGGATTCAAATGTAACGGTGCGGGAGGGGGAGGCACCGTTATAATACTAGCTGAAAGGGGCCACGAACTTCAAATTAAAAAGAAGCTACTTGAGAAGGGATATAATATCATACCGTTTAAATTATGTTTTAGTGGCGTATCAAGTTTTACTTTTTAGGTAATTTAAGCTACATTTTTCGATTGAAATATTCTTGAAATTCTAAGCAATTTATACGCTAATCTGAAAAGAGCGAAAAGTTTGAGCTTTTTATAGTTTGAATTTAACAAAATAATATGGGAATTCCCGATCATTCAGCATTGGTCTCAAAGATTAAAAGAGCACCTGACAAATTAAACATACACAACCTCTTCATCTTTAATAAATCAGGGATATGTATTTATGGATTAAATCTTACGAATCTCTACCCAATTGAGCAAGAACAACTTATATCATCTTATTTCACAGCATTAATGTCATTTACTAAAGAACTTATAGGGGATAAAATTAAAACTGTTGAAATGGGCGGTGGAATAAAACTAGTTGTATTTGAAAAAAGACAATTATATTATAGCATTCTTTGTAGTACAATCGAGAATCTGGAGCTTTTAGAAGCAATAATCTCCAAAATTAACTCAAAATTCCTCGAATATGTAAGCAAAAATAAAATTAAAACGGATTTAGAATATGTTTACGATGAGCATCTCAACTATCTTATTGAAGATATTATTAGAGAGCCTTTTTCAAACGAATTTGACTTAAAAAAAGAAGGTGTAATCATAGAATTTCTAAAAGATTTCCAAAAATCAGCCGATCTCAATGGCGCCATTCTTTTAACCAATCGAGGTAAGGTGATATTTTCTTCTTTTAACGATACAAGTTTAAAACGATTTTTAACGGAGGTTGATTTTAGAGTGAAAATCTCCAATAATTCGATTCTTAAGTTATTTTATACTTCGAAAAATAACGAGTTAATATTTTCTGAAAATATACGCGATATTTACATACTTATTCTAATCTTTGATACCAAAATTAGATTTGGTATGGCTGAATTTTATTTGCAGAAAGCAGTTACGAAAATTACAGATGTACTCAGCAAATAATCACAAAAATAATCTATTTCCGAATTTACGTACTCGTTTTCGATTCGTTTAAAAAATTTGGATTTTACTTTTTTTATTAATTATAAAATGCAACTTAAAATATTTTTTTTCATAATTTATCTTAAACATAAAAATGTGAAACATATTATGACAAAATCAGAAGATGGTTTAAAAGCAGCCTTTGCAGGCGAATCTCAAGCTAACAGAAAATATTTAGCTTTCGCAAAAAAAGCAGAACAAGAGGGTCTTCCGGGTGTGGCACGCCTTTTCCATGCAGCAGCAGCTGCCGAAACAGTGCATGCACACAATCACTTGCGTGTCCTAGGGGGAATTAAGAGCACCAAAGAAAACCTTAAAGAAGCAATTGAAGGGGAATTTTACGAATTCACTACGATGTATCCTGAATTTATTGATAATGCTAAATCTGAGGGAAATTCAAACGCAGAAAGATCGTTTAACTACGCTAACGATGTGGAAAAAGTGCATCACGAACTCTACAAGAAAGCCTTGGAATTAGTTGAGAATGGCAAGGATTTAGATGATAAACCTATGTATGTGTGTTCGGTATGTGGATACACACACGAAGGAGAGCCTCCAGAGACGTGTCCAGTTTGCAAATCTCCAAAAAAAGTATTTAACAAAATTGCTTAAGTCCAATTTTTTTTTTTTATTTTAAAAATTCCACGGTCTATAACCGTCATTGACTTGATTGAAATAAC
>RCNB010001562.1_pt1 | contig 14393 bp, 7 predicted proteins | sample 2041321 | NCBI WGS metagenome assembly RCNB01 (sample SAMN09708232, study PRJNA481090) | Marine sediment metagenome, whole genome shotgun sequencing project. | reverse complement strand
GAGATCGACAGCGTCGCGGGCTACGACGAGGGCGTCAAGCACTCTGCCCGGCCCCAGGAGACGCTGGCCGCCTTCCCGTCGGAGCAGACGAGGGCGATGACAGCGTCGGCGCTGATGATGCGACTCGAGGCGGGGCAGAGTCTTCGCTCTCCCGACGTCGTCCGATTGGGGGTCCAGCAGTGCCTCGCGCTCCCGCCGGTCTGGGAGCACTGGTACAGGTCTTCCAAAAGCATGCCAATATCGGAAGGCGTGGTCTGGTTGTAAGGATCCGGGTCAGTGTTCACGTCCAGGCGCGTATTGGCGGGTGTGTCAATGATAACTAGAAGGGGAGAACCTAAAGAGAAATAACCAGCCAGGAATGTATTGTATAAACCAAGTTCCTGCATTTCATCGGTAACGATTAACGGTCCTGTCGTATCATCAATCACACGATCCATCAACCAATCGGCAGCTTCGTTGCCCGATTTGTCGACCATATCTTCCATGAGCTTCATGGTCTCCGTATCTGGATTCTCTCCAATGCGGCTGTAAGCCGAGACCATGATCGGTATCTTTATAATGCTGGATGCAGTGAAAGCGATATCTGGATTTACTGGGATGTCTTCACCCTGGCGGTATGCGAAGTGAATATCCTTGGCGGTCTGCAGGTCAAGTAAATATATCCCCGCCAGACCATCATAACCGGATACATCCAGAGTCTGTTTGAGCAGCACTTCAAGGTTCTGGAAAGCAGGCCGCGCAGGTTCCAGGCGTTTGATCGGCAGGCTTACGGTGCGGCTTGTGAGCGAGTTGAGTGCTGTTTCGATCAGCAGGACTGACCCATTAAAATCCAACGCAGTCCCCGGTTTACCAGGAAAAAAATCGACTGTGCCAGCGACGGGCATCGCTGATTCGGAGGGTTGATCGTAGCGCTCCGAGATGTCTTCCAGGACCGCACGTAGACGAGGTTCAGAAAATGTTGCAGACAAAGGAATTTGGGTTGGGAATGTTGTGCGTCCCCATAAGAACTCCCAGAAATCTTGCCAGAACTGCACCTGGGTGCGTTCGAAGTCCGCTACTGACAGCATACTATCCACTTCTAACTGGAAATCAACAACTGATGGAGGCAGATGAATAACTGTATCCTTATAATACAGTTCTATCGGTACGGAATAAGCTTTTCCCAAGCGTTGCGCTGCTTGTGAGCGGTCTAAACCACCAACAGGAACTCCAGCGACTACCAATCCCGCCGGCAGAAAAGCACGCACACGACTGAAGCGCACCAACTGCAGCACTGCTAGGATGATAGCAGCCAATATCAAGAGTATGGATAAGTAGCGCAGCGTAGAAAACGGACCTCTTTTATTCAACACCCTCTCCAAAATGATGATGTTTCTGACAATCAACCTAAAATCATATCATGTTTAAATGATAGGTAATCCCCCTCTAATCAACTCATAATAAAAAAAAGGGCGATAACCGCCCATTCAGAAGACCATCTTAAAACCGGGTTGATAAAATCCCGGTAACCTCTCTCACCGCGATACAACCAACTTAACCAACTTCCCCTCCCCGTTTAATGTCAAGCGGGCATATTGTGGATGGCTGCGGTTCTCCCGGGTAACATTTTTATTAATTGTAATCAGGCTGCGAGGTGAATGCCCTCGAGAATTAGCTCTAGCCTCTAATTGACTGGTCGGACAATTATGACCATTCCCACCGCATTGACCTCGTTCCTGGCAATACGTCAACTGCGCATCCGTCATACCGGGAAGGTATTGCTTGAGAATCTGCTTAACATTCCCTAATACTTCGACCGGAATCGGTTTAGGGGCATCCATCTCAAGTGAGCGATCGCATACTATGTTAATTTCATCAGGAACAATTTGCCTTTGGATGGATTTTGGTCCTTTGTAACCATTAAATGGCTTATCCAGAGGGTCTCCGAACAACACGAAAGAGATCAACGTTTTCTGGTCCTCACCATCCAGGTAACCCTGTCGATGGTGCATTTCGCTTGCCAGAGATATTTTTGCCTGTTTCAGCGCTTCACCGGCAGGCAAACCGTCGTGCAAGAATTTCCAAAATTGAAATCCCAATAAATCGGCGGCAATCAACGGCGGGGCGATAGAACCATATGACATACAGGTCGAACCAACTACCGCTTTGCTGCCTGATTGTAAGAATTTCAGAGCCATAGCCTCTTGCAGCGATTTTCCGATGATATGCACGCCGTAACAAGCTTCGCTGAATACAATCTGGGGACTCCTGGCGGTTTTCTTACGACCATTTACACTAAAATCCTGAGGCCGGAGCGCTATGGGAAAGTCGGGACCATCTGCATGATCTATTGGATCGCTCTGACCGTACCATTCAGCGGCATCAACCAATCCGTGAAGATTGTAATAACCTAAACGGCTTTTCGGCAATCGTACTCGCTTATGCTTGTCACGACCTTTCTTTCTGTGTTCAGATGACGAGTTCACCCGCGCACCATCAAATCCATAAGGGGGGGAAACAAACATTGCCTTAGATTCACCAATTGGGCGAAATACTTTTAATGAAGCTTGTTTCCAAATGGCTGCTGTATAACCATAGCTTTTCTTTTGTGTACTGAAATTCGAAATTATCCAATTCGTAAACCTGCTCATCCAATTCTTTCGACCAGCGGCACGTTTGGATTGACCGGAATGACAATCCGCGATCCGTTTTAACTGCTCGTACAGCAAGCTTATATCAGGTCCGGTTCCACCCGGTAGACGACCCACAGGCCACTCAGGTATGAAGTAATTCTCATCTCGGGTCCCATAAGGGTTGTCAGAGGGGACATCCATATCCAGGTCATCCACAGGGTTGGGCAGATTATGAAACGGAATTATTTCTGGACCACCGACAATCAGCAATGCGCCAATCATTTCACCACGCTTTGCGAGTGCCGCATCAAGGTCAGCTATTGCCAATTTTATCGCCCAGGGATCAACAGTCTCAACAGGTTGGATACTATACGGCTCCAGGCAAACAGGATCATCGGCAAACATCAACAGAGACCCCCAGCGCGGATAAGCTTGAACGGCTTTCACCAAACGCTTCATCTCGTCTTCTAGAATATCAGTGTTTTTCTCCCCATATTTTTCCACCAACCTGGAGCGCAGAGAAAAAATCACATAAACCGGATAGCGACCATCAAGTTTGGTCACTCCTGGTAGGTTCCTCTTCACTGCCAAGCGTTCAATTTCTTCTCTGGCTTGGTAAGTCACATCCATACTGATTTTGGACTCTAACAGGGAGCTTGAATCCCCGGAGGGCGAGTCTTTCTCTCGTTCATCAGTGGAGTATTGCGCATCTAACCGTGATGCTGTGATCGCTGCTCCAGCCGGGATGAAGTCCTCCAGCTCCGGTTCAGAACTGGATGCTTCGATAAGATCTTCATACAATTCACTTATCAATGGATTCAAATCAACATCCCCAGAAGGAATGGTTCCACCTTCAATCCGGTTCCAACCTAAATTAGCTACCACTTCCGCTGGGATTGGAGCTTCCAAACCTAACTCTAAATACCGAGGCCAGATTTTATGATAAGGATTAGAGCCATTCCACAGGCGCGCTGGAACTTGCCCGCTCACATCGCGCGCCGCAGCTTCGTGGAGGAGGACTACTGCCCGGTCTCCTTTCCCGAATTCCATCAGCCAGTGAGCTAACGAAAGTTTACACACCAGGCAATCCGACCAGCGTTGGTGATATTCGTGGGCAATCTCGAGCTTTGATTGCAGCGGTATCGAACCATTCGCTTGCAAGTATTCCAGGTGAGTGACCACAGCTATCAGCGGTGTTAGTTCAACACTCAGAGCTTGGCGGATCAATTCCTCAGCTCGATTAATATCACCTTGTTTTAACGCCTGACGAGCAGATCGCAATGGATTCCCCCAGGGTAATTGATCGCTTTCTTTGCTTACCTCCTCATTTAAGGAGTAAACCCAGGTTGAAAGGTTCGCCCTTTCAACCTTAATTCTTGAGATATCTAAACCAGGTTCGTGGTCGAAGCCTCCATTTTTCGAGTACTCCTGACCATTGAGAATCAAATCCTGTGTCCGTTGAAGCAATCGCGCAGCGGTCAGAAATTCAGGATCCACCTTTAACAAACCACGTGAAACTTGCAATGACTGCCTGTAGCGGTTTTCACCCATAAGCACTTCGGCGTAGAGCAATCCAGCATACAAATCACCTGGGTAATTCGCCAACCAATTTAAGACCATATCGCGAGCAAAACTTGTCTGACCAACCGTCAGAGATGCGCGCACAATGTTCAAATAGCGCTCACGAGATATTTTTTGATTATTCGAAGTGGGTGGATTTTGACTTATTTTCATGATATCGGAATTTCTTTGGGAACCAATTGATGGTTGTGAATGAGATCCAGCGCAGCAACAGCGCTTAATAAGCGATGGACATGAGGCTCATCTGGAGCTAATTGAGAGGCCCGTCTTAACATATTTTCAGCGCCGGCGTAATCTTTCCAATCTTTCAAGGCTAAACCTGCAAGATAATAAGATCGGTAATCCTCGGGCGACTGATTGATAGCCTTCTGATAGGTACTTAAGGCATCCTGGTGTTGTCTGCGGTCCTGATAAACCTGTCCTAATTCTAAATAAGATTCTATATGGTTCGGGTCATGTTGAATGGCGAGGCTTAAATAGTGCACTGCCTGGTCGAGTTGCCCCGCATCCCGTGATTGACGACCGACCAAGTAATGAAGCTCGGATTTTTCTTCAGCGGAAAGTTCCCCATTTACGGACAACAAAGCCTGTTTTGCAGCAACGACCGCCTGGTCAAATTCTTCCTGTTCGAGGAGGAACTTCGCCATCAACGCCAATACATTGGGTTGGTTCGGATACTGTTCGGACAGTCCTTGCAAGAGAGTCAGGGAGGCTTCCCGTCCATGTACTCGTCCTGTTACTCGAATAAGTTCAAGTTGAATGGGCAGTGGGTCCTTTATAGAGGGAATCGCTGCTTCTAATATCTCTATGGCTTCTTCGGACCGCTCGAGAGATACAAGTACGCGCGCCAGAAGAAGCAATGCATCGGGATGGTCTGGCTCAGTACTTAATAAGCTTTGTACAATTTTGTATGCCCCCATTGGATTCTCATTCCGCAGCTCAATTTCCCCAAGTAAAAGCAACGGTTTGACGGGGTTATCCGCATTTTCTAGTGCCTGGTTAGTACTTTCCACCGCTAAATCTAGGCGACCGGCTGCTAATTGAGCTTCAGCCAATTGGATCCATGCTTCTGAATGCTCAGGATTTAGACGAGTTGCTTGCTCCAGGACCTGCATGGCTTGAACGCTATCACCGCTCTCAAGATAGACTTGACCAAGGTGCATGTAAAGAGTCATTTGTTTAGGTTCAAGTTTGACAGCTTTCTCTAAATACTTCACAGCTTCACTCAAATCTGGCAAACCTGTCTTCTCATCACGACTTCGATATATCTCAGATGCCAATGCACACCAATCTGGTTCATCAGGCCAAATTTCTAAAGCACTCTGAACAGCATCAAGCGCTAGTGAGAAATCTTCATGTTGGAAAGCCAATTTAGCTACCAGGTAATTTGCCATCGGCGTTTGGAGCAAACGGAGATTTCTGAAATCAGCAACTTTTTCCACAGAAAGTTTGGCATTTTCCAAAGCTCGTTCAGGGTTATCTTCAGCTTGAAGCAGCGCCAACAAACTGAGTACCAATGGGTGTTCGCCGATATTGCTACCATTTGAAAGAAATCGCCAATTCCCTTTCGCAATTTCTTTGGTCTTAGAGTGATCACCAATGTCCCTTAAAACTAAAAAATAAGCTGCTAGTAGTTCTGGATCATGATCGTTGTTAAACAACGTTCTCTCTAAGTACTGGGCATTTTCAATATTAGGAGTGAAAACAGCATGACCTCGTGCTCGCCAAATTGCTGCCGTCTGTAAGGCTTTCTCACCTTCTGATCGAGCCGCTTGAGCTCCTTCGTTATTCACAAGCTCTCCAACCCGCTTTTCTACTTCATTGAGAGCCTCTTCAAAAGATACTCGCGCTTCATCTTCTAAGGCTGCACATCCAGGTGCATGGTTTTTAACTTGCATCATTTGACTGAATTTTTGAGTCTCAGCGCGCAGCACCAAAGCCTGCGCTAACTGCATATGTGAAATCGGTTCTTGAGGAACACTGTTCGCCACCTGTGACAGCAGTTTCACAGCATCCTCCCAATCACCAAGCGCTAAGCACGCTTCGCCAACTGCACGATTATTCATATATGGATGTAAGGGGGATAGGTTGTCTTCCTGGGATTCTCCATCGACCTCAAATTCTTCAAGTTCACGTTTGAGGGTCGATAACAGGTTAACTGCCTTTAAAATTCCTTGCTTCTCACCTAAGAGTCGGGCTTGAATAGCCATAACCCGAGGATATCCGGGGTTCAAATTCTGTGCTTCCTGTAATGCTTCGACTGCCGCTTGGACATCACCAATATCCAACGCTGCTTCCGCCTTCAAGCATGCTCCTGCAAGCCCGCCAATTGGTTCTTTCTCCCCATTGAAATCTGATAAATACGACAATGACCGTTCAGGCTCGAGGGCAGCGCGAGCCAATTCAGCAGCACGCAACAGTGCTAGATCACTGTTCTTAACGTTACCACTTTTACTTAATGCAGAAATTGCTATCTCCGAATATTGCACAGCTTTTGACAATTCACCTTCGTTATAATGAAGCATCGCCGCTGTTTGATTGAGCATTGAATTCGCGGGGAACAGGCTCAATGCACATTCCGTGCTCTCGATGGCTGATCTTATGTCTTGCATATCCTTGAGCAAACATATTTTTTTTATGTACAATTCAGGATTTTGAGGATCAACCTCAATGGCTCTATCAACTGTATTTTTAGCTTGTCCGAAGTCGCCGATAATATGGTAGATGTTTGCCAATTCGAGGTAAAATCCCGACAGATCTAAATGACTGGATTCGCTGCCATTATTCTCGTCCGATTTGCTCTGTTCGATAACGCGCTCGAGCAAACCTATTGCAATACGTGGTTCGTCCAAATCAGTAAGGCTGTACGCTGCTAAAAGGATGTCCGGTTCGGAAGCACTTCCAACGAGATTATCAAGCTCAGCGAATTTTTTGTATGATTCGAGGGCGCCTGTCTTATCTCCTACTTTTCTTTGTAGGTCAGCGAGGCGAATTACAAAATCGGTACGAGAGGGCTCAAACTGGATAACGGTTTTTAAAGCCTCGATTGCCTGTACTCGATATTCTTGATTACCAGCACCTGGTTGCTCAGATAGTCCCAGCATAAGTTCGGCAAACCAGATTGAATTCTCGCCCTCATCAGAATCCAATTCAAGTGCAGTTTTGGCAGCCTGATATGCTTCGTCAATCAGACCTGTCGCCAGATATGCATCTGAAAGAGATCGATAAACAGCAGGGTTTTCGTTATCTAACTTAACCGCTTCTTGAATGGATGCGAGAGCCAGCTCAGGCTCATCTAGAATCATAGCAACCCGGCTGAGACCAATTGATAAACGCAATCGCCAGGCTGGATCATTAATTACCTGGGTGTCCAGCGCAGTTCGAAATACGTTCTTTGCATTTATAAACTCGCCGGCGACAGCCAAGGCTTCCGCATACAAAGCCTGGGCTTCAGCGCGCTGACCGAGGGTGGTCTTTTCTATCACCTTTTCGTCCCCGATAAGCCCATCATCATTGAAATGAAAAGCGCACTTCAGAATAGAAAGCGCCTTTCTTGCCTGCTCGGGTGAAGGATCCAAGAGCAGCAATATGCGCGCTAAATCCATCGCTGATTCAGGTCTCTCCGGTTGAAAACGAACCACGTATGCCAAGGCTTCGACTGCCGGTTCATAATCTTCTATAACAATCAACGTCTGTGCATATAGGTAAGCAAGCGCTGGGTCTAGCCTTCCAGGAAGTACTTCTTCAGTACCTTTGTTCAGACCGATATCTGAATTCACTGCCGCGTGATAAGCGGTCTCCAGAACCTGCCGCGCTTCTTTTTGATATCCTAGTTCTTTCAGGGTTTGACCGAAACGGTACGATATATTTGTGGCAAGATCAAAATTGACATCAAATGCCTTTAATTCAACTTCGGGGTGATTCTCTCCCTCGAGCTGATTTTTAGATGATGCTGGTGTTAAGAGTGCTGAAGCTTTACGTAAGCTGTCCAACGCCTGAGTCAGAGAGTTCTGTTCTAGATAGGCTTCGCCTAATGCGAAGTGCACTTCTGGTGCAATCGGTGCAGCAAGACTTGCGGCATTTAATGTCTCAAGAAATTTTGAGTTCTTACCATCAAGTTTGTAGGCACCTGCAAGCTCAATCCAGGCATCAGCTAGTTCTGGTTCTAAACTGGTCGCCATCCGTAGGTTAACAACCGCGGCTGGAATGTCTTCCAATGCCAAGTATGCTTTCCCAATAAGCGAATACGCCTCACCGTCTTCAGGATTCATCTCAAGAGCCAACTTGCTGATATTAATGGCTTGTTTAGGATGTCCGGCTTGCAGAGCACAATACATAATGTCATGATAATCAGAAGGTGCTGGTGTTTCAAGCTGCTCAACGAGCAAAACACGTTCTTCTAATGCTGTCTGCCAATCACCGTTTTCTTCCAGGCATTTCACCAATATCCGTTGAATGGAAGGATCATAGTTGTCGGGACCGGGTTTATTCGAGGAAACCATATCTACTGCAAATGCCAGATATGCGTTTTCGAGAGCATCTTGCTGTTTACTGTATTGGAGTTGAGTGCCTGCTAAAAAAGACAGCAGGTGTGTATCATTCGTATATTTTCTTACTCCAGTTTGAGCAACTGTTACAGCTTCTTCGATTTGTTCAGTCTGAGCCAGGATTTCAGCAAGCGATAAAAACTCGTTCTGATCCAGAGAGCATTCATCACTCAATAGATCAAATGCCCGTTGTGCTGCCTGATGGGCTGCCGCAGGATCGTCCAGTTTCTGCGCCACTCTTGCAGCAGTTAATGGCAGAATGGAGTGAAGCGGCAGCAATGTATCGACCTGTCTGGCTTCCAAATAAGCCTTGGCATCTTCTATTCGACCCGATTCGACCAGGGCGTTTGCCAGACCGGCTGCATACTGGGGGATATTTGATGCTAATTGAGTCGCCTGCTTCCAATAATCGAGCACATTATCAGAGCGACCATTATCTGATGATCTTGAAGAAACAGCTTTGGCAAGATTTGCTTCTAGACGAGCTTGCAAACGGTTTGTTATATCGATCGACTCGGATAATACCGGGATTGCCTTATTGGAACGATCTGCATGTTCATAGATTCTGGCTATACGAAATAATTGTGCCAACCGCTCCGCTTGCTCATCCAGGAACAAATCACTCGCATATTGTTCATCTGGATTGATATTAGCCACATCTATATCGAGCAAATCCTCAATGTTTATTTCTTCCAGTATGTACTCAGAAAGATTAGAAGCAAGCCACGGTCTTTCAATAGACAATCTAGATAAAACAGCCATTTGGACTGAGAGACTATGTTTTATAAGTAGAAATCTAAGAACTTCTACCTGTAGTTCTGCAGGTAACGGATTGGAAAGAAAGGCGTGGAGAGCAAGATCTGTTTGTGGCGGATTACCATTTTGTTCTAAAAGAGCTTCTAGAAGTTCGCTTGGTTCGGGGATCATTCCATATAAACAAGCCAATACTGTTCGAGAAGATACCGCCAGATTTCTCAATTCATCTACCAATCCATCCCACGATCCTGTTAGTCGCAATCGTTCTCTTAGAGATAGTGCTAATAAACCAGCTTTCTGCAAGGTGATCGTGATATCTGGACTCTTTAACCAATCTTCATATGCACGCGCGACCAAACTCCTCAACCGCTTTGGCAGTGGCTCTAGTGGAAGCGCTATCAGGTCTGCCAACGTGGCAGGATTCTCCAATGCCAACAAACTTAAAGAAGCTGGAGACCAATCCTCAGGCTCTGCTGAAAGGGTTTCAAGAGCTAGTCTCCCAAAGTCAGATTTCATCAAGCTGTTGAATACTACAGGATCCTGACGCAATGAGACGATGATCCAATGCCAGGATCTCTGTGATAACAGCTTTCTGGATTCTGTTAAAAAGAAAGCTTGTTTCATATACCTGCCTTAAGGATCTGGAGGACAAGCCAACAGGCGGCGCCCATCAGGAGAATTCCCAAGATTGTTAAAAAGGTACCCACACCTGCTGTCGTGCGAACCATTTCATTCGTGGCTTCTAGTAGAGCGGAAGCATTCCCGACCAAACCAGCCACATCTTCGGCAATCCCCTTTTGTGCTAAGCGTGTTGTTTGTGTAGCTAATGTTTTTATATCTTGATTATTGGTTCGAAAGGCTAATATTAAAATTCCCCCGATGAAAGTGACCACGCCTAGCAAAAACAACGCAATCACGATAATCAAAATGAGGGTGAGAGGAGTTATTGTCGACACCACAGCCTCCTGAAAGAAAAAAATTCCCGCTGACCTTCTTTGTACTCTCAACAATTCATCAAGAGTTATTAAGTTATTAATTGAAGACTTCAACTGCTAATACAATTGTTTTTTAAAATAAGAACGTCGCCCGAATCCATCATTCGAGATATTAGCGGGATGTTGAAATCTTCAGAATTTTGCCCTTTTCATTCACAACAACCCGGACAAGCCGAGGCATAGTTTTATTTCCAGAAATCCTCACTGTTCCAGAGTAGACAAAAAGGTATGTAGGCAATGAACGTGCATTCTTCGCACAGGTATTTTGTGACCGGATTTTTGGCGCTTTTCCATTTAATTCCGGAAAGCGACGATAAACTTTTTTATTAATTGATGTAACTATTTCCTTATCCATCGAGTTTAATTTGGTTGTATTTATTTACAATCAATTCTTTTACAATCCTTATCCATCTACGTATCCGACATTCCCTGACCGTCGCCGAAGGAAAGCAGGGATATCAATGTCTGTCGACGTCGACGAAAATGGAGTGCGCTGCCATGTTGGCGAGGGTTCTTGTTGTGGCGCAGCTTCCTCTGGTTCAGACACTGGTTCCGAAACAGCATATTTCGAGAATGTTTCCTCTAATGATGGAGCTCCCAAACCCGTAATCACTAAAATAACTTGGACGCGATTCTTCATTTCCGAATTGTTAATCACACCCATCACAATTTCGGTTTGTTGACCAGTTTGTGACTGCAGTCTGGTTAGCGCATCTTGAACTTCAAAGAGCGTTAAGTCATCCCCTCCTGTGAAATTGACAATTATGCCAGCAGCGTTTTCAAGGGAAACGCTCTCTAATAATGGATGATGCAGTGCTTGCTCAATAGCCTGATAGGCTTTTTCTTCCCCATGCCCATGACCAATAGCCATCAACGCACCGCCTCCTGATTGGATTAGACGGCGAACGTGAGCAAAATCGACGTTTATCATCCCCGGTTCGGTGATCAATTCCGAAATCCCCTGCACCGATTGACGAAGAACATCATCAGCAAGCTGAAAAGCGACTTCGATAGGCAGGTCTCGCGGAGCGACATATAACAAGCGGTCATTTGGGATTGTGATTAAAGTATGAGTGTGCTGGCGTAATTTCAACAAACCTTCATTTGAATTATCCTGACGGCGTCCAATTTCAAAGGTAAAAGGAGTTGTTACGATTGCGATTGTCACCGCTCCAATAGATCTAGCAATTTCAGCCGCAACAGGAATTGACCCAGTGCCTGTGCCTCCCCCCATTCCAGCAGTTATAAAGACCATGTCTGCGCCAGATAAAGCGCCCTCTATTTCACTTCGACTCTCTTCAGCGGCAGCCAGTCCAACTTCAGGATCACCCCCCGCCCCTAACCCTCTGGTGGTCTCTGGACCAAGTTGAATTTTAATGTCTGCTGGATTGTCGTTCAATGCCTGGTGATCGGTATTGGCTGCAATGAATTGAATACCGCTCATCCCCAGAGTAATCATCCGCTCTACAGCATTGCACCCACCACCTCCCAATCCAATAACCTTTAACACTGGTTGTATGATCGTTGAAACAGTGGGTTGTTTGGCATCTATTACTTGAGATTGATTCATTGGATCCCCTTCCACATTGAAATTCTTATAAGTATTCATAATGTCTAATTACATCTTTATGATGCACAAAATGTGCCATTGTTACTCATACGATCCACAGTACAACCTGCTTCCCGCAGCATCTGCAGCGTCTCTTCAGAAACCACCTCTTCGCTACCAACGACAGTGACATGCGAAGCGAGACAAGCCTCAGAGAGGGAGAAACCTACAGTTGGATGAAATTCTTGTATCAAAGGTTGGATGAGTTCTAAATCCCATTCGGCAGCACCCCAAGAGTAAAGCGGTAGTAAAAGGTAATGCGCAATGAGGCCAGAATCTACACCCCCTTCATCAATTGACTTCTTCAATTTCGTTCCCAGTTCTTCAGCTGACTTAGTTTCTTTTAAATCCCAGGTTTCTTCTCTATCTCGAAAATTTGCCAACCACTTTTGAAGCCTATCAATTACAAGAAGTTTCTCGCCATTTGGTTGAAACCAAGCATGAGAAACAAATTCACTCGATTTAGCGGCTGATAGGAGCCAGAAATTGCAGGCGAGAACCTCATCAGGGATGGGGTCGTTAGATGCATCTACATTCGAGTCGTTCGCAATAAGGCGAGCAATCTCTAAATTTCTATCAGCATGGAGAACCTCGTCCACCTGCGGCAAGGTTAAATCCTGATGGTCACCCGGTCTACTTCCAGCCCGTAGGAGCAGTATGGGCAGCGAACTGCCGATCTCCTCCATGGAAATGGTTTCATACCAATCAAAAATGCGAAAACCGATCTGGTCTTGGACTCCAGGCGGCGTTTCATATGGTCTGGCGCCAGGCCATCGAGCAGGACCTCCAGAGCCCCAGTTCACCTGCCTGTTCTCTGTAAATGCATAAGCCCCTAATACTAAATGTTCCAACAAGGTCTCATAACCGCGGCGTTTAATACTACATAAGGCGGTTCGTAAAAAAGCAGTGTCCCAAAAATCGCCACCGGGTTCTAAAGGCGGAAATACAGGAAGAAGACCCTCATTGAGGGCTATTTTTGCCTGCGGTAGGAAAATATCCAAGAAACGTTCTACCAGTTTTGCTTGAGCCCACGAGTTTGTAGTCCATGATAAGCGGTTATTTGGACGATCACCCAAAACAACGTAGCGCACACCCCAACGGGCATAGCTCCTCAGCAGCAAGCCCAGCGATTCATCATTCGCGCGCCCATTTATGGGCATCACAAAATGTAGGATGGGTTCAATTTCAGCGTCAATCAGGGCATTAATGAAGTATTCCGGGATCGCACGCTCTGTAGGAGCGAGGAGAGTTATCCAGGAGGCAGCAAGTTTTTGAAGCTCCGGTAACCATGACTGCAGGTCATATTCACTATAGTGAACCGTATCGGGAAAGTAATGGAAACCTAATCGAGAGATTTTGACTTGTCGTGCCGAAATATTCATTCGTGAAGCACTATTCATATACATCTCATTTATTGAGGCCATTAGTGAGTATATTTTTTATTGCAAGTTCAATGCCACAGGATTCTACATACAAGCAGCGAAAGAAAGAAATACTCGAACAATCATTAATTGATATTGTCGCAATATGCATACAGAAAATTGCTATAATTAATACAAACTTTTTAATGTTTACCTGGTAAAATTTATTGGTGAGAAGTATCTGTAAAGAATGGGATTCTAGATTAGTGAAGTGGGAAAGTGAAGGTTTCTAGATAGGAGTTTGAATCATTATGACATCAGAATTTATCATTGATGTGTCAGAAGCAGACTTTGAATATCACGTAATTACCTACTCACAGAATGTTCCTGTGGTTGTAGATTTCTGGGCTGAATGGTGTGGTCCATGCCGGGTGATAGGACCAATCTTAGGACGATTGGCAGAAGAAGCTCAAGGTGGATTTCGCCTCGCGAAAGTTAACGTTGACGAAAACCCAAACCTAGCTCTTAGATACAACGTTCGCAGCATTCCTATAGTTAAGGCTTTTAAGGAAGGTAAAATGATCGCGGAATTTGTGGGAGCGCAGCCAGAATCAAAAATCCGTGAGTTCTTGCATGAAGTTACCCCGGATCAAAGCGATCTGAACCTGGAAAAGGGTCGGAGCCTGTTGGATATGCAGCAGCCTATTGAAGCTGAAAGCTCTTTCCGCCAGGCTCTCGATATCTCACCTACGAATTCTGCAGCGTTATTAGGATTAGCTAGATGCCTTCTACAACAAGGACGTGGATCTGAAGCATTAGATCTGCTGAACAACTTTCCAACCAGTAAGGAATTTGGGTCTGCAGAAAAACTTCATCCCTTAGCAAAGAATTTGTCGCAGCTTGATACCGAAATAGGGTGGATCGATGCAACC
>RCNB010001872.1_pt1 | contig 14400 bp, 7 predicted proteins | sample 2041321 | NCBI WGS metagenome assembly RCNB01 (sample SAMN09708232, study PRJNA481090) | Marine sediment metagenome, whole genome shotgun sequencing project. | reverse complement strand
AGTTATCCTGATTGGGTTCTGGCATCCAGTTCTGCTACTCCAACTCCTGTACCTCTGCTTATGCTGGGATACCTAGGAACTCTTACAATTACGCTTATTCCACTTGTTAGTTATTTAGGTTGGGTCAAGGTTAAAAAATGGGGTATTTTCAAAGACAAAGAAGATACTAATGCCTTTTCAGAGAAATGTTTTGATTCGTTTAGAAGAGAAGGAAAAATTACATACCTACCAAATACTAATGATGAAGTTAAAAAATCCCGTTTACTTTTAAGACCGATACATATTGATCTCATAATTGCATTTATTATCGTATCGATTGTGTCTGTTGCTTATGTTGTTGCTGGTAAATTTTTGCTAGGACTTCAAGGAGATGGGAGTGTTTTGCTACCGTCAGACATGGATTTGATAAAAACGCAGGCAGTAATATTCACCCAGTTTGCTTATTGGTTAGAGCCATTATTTAAAGTAAGTGTTTTCTTTGCACTTTTTGGCACTATCTATGCTGGTTTTGAAGCTGCAACTAGGATGCTTTACGAAACATCAAAACATATTATCCCGAGAGTACATGAAACATCATATAGGAGATTCATGGGTTATCTCTTGGTCTATATTCTTGTTACGGGTATACCACTATCTCTATTGATCTACAATGGTTTATCGGTTATGTTGGTACTTAGCATAACGTTGCTTTTTTTAGGCGTTATTGGTGTAATTATCTATGGCATAGGGGCAGTTTATATGACTCAAAAGATTCTTCCAGAGAAATACAAGTTCGGAAAGAAAGGACTAATTCTAGCCATATTTTTCATTGTACTTATATGTATACCTGTTCTGTCTCTCTTCTTGTAAGTGTGACGTAGATGCGACAGGCAAGTTTTTCGGCCAAAATATAATTGAATATAAAAATATTTATATTATAATAAATATATCAAATATATGCAATTTGCGATAAAAAGATTATTACATTCTGTTATTGTAGTTATTGTTCTTTTCTCATCTTTTGGAGGTAATGCATTTTCTTATGAAGGGTATGTTACAACAGATATTGGAAATCTGGCGTTTAAACAAGAGATAACGATTCCAATTGATACGAGCCTAGAAGAGGCAAAATTCCAACCAATTGATACACGTATAGTGTTTGATAATTCCTGTTGGGCGCAGAATGAAACAAAGCATTCTGTGCGTGTTGGTTATGGGGATGGATCGGAACTTACGGAACTAGATTCGCAGATCTATGATTTAGAACATAGCGATAACTCCCATATTACTACATGTAGTTTAGTATTCCTTGTCCCTGAAGAAGCAAATGGTAAAGAAAAATATTATGTTTTATATGATGGTTCTGAAACCTCTGCGCCAGAATATGTTGATCATTTGTCTTTTGAAGATTCTCATTATTTCTATGAACCTATCTCGGGGCAAGTAATTGATTTTGATTATTATAAGATTTTCCAGGGCGAGTATATTGTCTATGGAATGATACAGAAGGGAGAAATACTGGGAAACGGCGTATCAAATTGTCTAGCTAGACTCAAACCAGAACAAACAGAATTTGAAACAACTGCTATGGATCAGCTCGCACCGTTCTATATGAGTTACAGTAAAGATGGGGATCCAGATTGGGCTGGATCAGCTTGGGCTACAACCGTATCAAAGACTGTACTAGTAGATGGGAATCTTATGCTTAGGTTTAAGGTGGAAGGTATTTCCCCAGATGGTGCAGTAAAAACCGATAATATTTATACATATTATTACTGCCCCGCATCAGTCAAACGTATGGATGTAAATGTTTATCATGAGGTACTTGAAACAACTGAAATAAAGGGAGATAAGCAAAGGGATCCAGGCTATGCAGCTTTATCAACTTTTAAAGCCAGAAGTGCAACAATTGAGAAGATGAACATTGGAGATATTCTCCCATCAATCCACTTTTATGCTGAGGATGAAAGTATTAAAGAATATTCGATTCCATCTGATCCTAACACTGAAAAAACAGAATGGATTCTATCGTCAACAGATGATGCTGATGTAGGAGACAAGGCATGGTTATGCATGGATGATCCTTCGACTGGAAAGGCGCATGGTTTGGTGTTTGAGTCAGTTACTGGATTTTTAGAAGGAGAGAATGATGGGTTACAGGTTAAAGCATCGACTAAACAGCACGTAAAACTTCCAGGTCTTGAGGCTGATACTGGGGATGTTTTTGCCACTAGAAATTCGTATGAGGGGGGGAAACACGATACATCTTTACCAAAGGGGATGACTGTAGCATTTAATAGTGAGTTTATCACGTTTCAAACGGAGGGATATGAAGCAGTAGACAAAGAATCTGAGATTTATCAAAAATTGGTTGTAGATAGGCCTATAACTAGAGGAAACGAATCTATTGAAGCGGAAGAAGAAACGGAGAAATATACTCTGACTGCATATGTACATCTTGCCCCATCATTTCCTCTTGGATCCATGCTCTCTGCAGTCGCAGGTAAAAATTTTTCATATGTTAGTGCAGAGCTTTACAAGGATAGTGGCTTTGCATCCTCTGGATCTATTGGTAGGTTGGCACTTGCAAGTATGGATCTTGATTTTGAAGGCAAAAACTTAATTCAAACAGTGAAGGCGGTTCTTGGATTATTTGATTGGAAGAATGCTTCGTTATTCAAAAAAATTAGTTTTCCAAGTCTAGAGGCTGGAAGATATCTTATAAAAATATATAAAGAAAACCCACTCTTTGGAAAGGAGCGACAATATGTCGGCTTCACAATAGTTGAGATGGATGGGGATTCCTCTGCTCGCATATACTGTAGACCTGAAGGAAAATTGCAAGCATCTATTATCGATCAGGAGTCCAATGGAATTGAAAATGTAAGATTTTCCCTATTACGAGATGATGTGATTATAGAAGAGGTATTATCTGATAAGAACGGAAGTGTTGTGCTCAGTGCACCGTGTTATCCACGTATTCCGTATACATTACATATCATCTATCAAGGTTTTTTGGTTGAAGAAAAAAAGATTAGTTTGGGTTTAACACGTCGTTTATTTACATTAAAGGAATCATTTGATATGTCATTGTATCAGCTTGAACTGAATGTAAAAGATACCTTGGGACTTCCTCCAGCTGTTGACATAAGCCCAATGCTTACAAGCAGTGAAATGGTTGATCAGATATCCATATCTGCAGAGAAAATTAGTGAGGGTAAGTATCGATTTACCGATCTCTATCCTGCAGATTATACTCTCAAGATGAGTTACAAATCTTTTGTTCTTGAAGAAGATATTGATATTAATAAGGATAAAACACTCAGTCTATCTTTTCCAGCCGAATTTACTGTTGATTTAGATTTTATGAACTCTTATGGAATGTCAATTGGAGATGGAGAAATCACTCTGAAAAGATCAGGTAAGGGACCTGGGGCAGAGATTGGAAGTGGCGGGAAGGCAATAGTTTCCGTTCCACCAGGAGAATATGAGCTGCGGGTTTCTGCAGGTAATGAAGAGATAGCCAAGCAAAACATTGATGTAAAGGGTGATAAATCTATTAGTATTGTAACCACACAGGAATCATCTCTGCACACGATGGTAACATTTCTTGGTATTGTACTTGCTATTTGTTCAATTATATTTTTTCTGTGGAAGAAGAATATCCATTTAAGTATGAGTCTCCTTGCAATTGCTCTTATTCTAATCGCTCTAGTATCGCCATGGTGGGCTTTGAGTGGAGATGCTGGTGCGATATCAACAACTACAAAAACACTCTTGGTTCCATCTAATATAGTTACACTAACGTCATCACAATCGGTTCTTGGTGGTGAGATAAGTTTTGCTCCACCTGAGCTTAGCATGGTCCTTGAGTTACTAGCTATGCTGTTGATGGTAGTATGTGTTATTGCTGTTATTTGTATACTTATTAAAGATAGATTTAGAAAAATATCTAAGATATTGTCGGTCGTAAGCATTGTGTTATTGTTTGTTACTGTTCTGCTTTTCTTTGTTGCAATGTCTCAAGTGACTGATATTGGAGTGGGAAGTTTTTCAGGCGGTGGCGATTTAGACATATCCATTCCAGGATTACAGGAGAATGCTGTTGTACCTTGCAGTTGGGGCCCAGGCATTGGGTTTTATTTAAGCATCTTAGCGATTATGTCAATGATTGCTCTTTCCCTATTAAAATTAGTTCGTAAATTAGTGGAAAAAATACACAAAACATCATAGAAAACTGTTACTTGGGGTGAAACTCACATTTATGTGTTTCTGTTAACAAGTGTTAAGGAAACATTTAAGATGTTGTATTATACATTGATTTGCTGTCCCTCAACCGCAATCTCAATAGGTAGATCAAGATCTTTCGCCACTTTTTTAATATCCTCTCTAATCTCCTGCTCAAGTTTGGGACATAAATGAATTAAGATTACTCTGGGGAAATAACCTTTTATCTTTTGAAAATCCTGTAATTCTTTATGTAACATCTTTGGACAGAGATGTTGAGCATCAATCGCGGTTTGTTCTCTACTATCAGGAAATGTTACTTCAATGATAAGTACATCTGGAGTTATTTTTTTCCAAAGAGATGAAAGATCATGTCCCGTATCACCAGTAAAAAAAAGTTTTTTACCATTTTTAGCGGTAATTTCAAATCCCACAGCACCAAGTTTATGATTGACTGAAAGGGGTAATACCTGATATCCTTCAATATTTACGGATCTATTAGGTTCAAGAGTGATTAGTTCTAATGAACGTTTGTCACACATTGGTGTAGTTTCGGTAAACTTAGGGTAGATCACTCCATCAATTAAATGGGATGAAAGCATTTCAAGAGCAGGTTGTGTGGCATATACAGGTGTTACTATACAATAGTTATTAAAAGCAAATGCGGGGACACCGCGGATATGATCATAATGACCATGCGTCAGTAAGATGGCTTTCACTTTTTCCTGCTCGATATATGAAAGTTCTGAGGTAATACATCCAGTGTCTATTGCCAATATCTCGTCTATTAGCAGTGAGACTAGTCGGGTGTTTTTTGATTCTGCGTTATGTGCACCAAGGACTTTTATGTTCACTGTATCAACCCACTAATCACGATATGGCAACATAGGCTTCTTAAAAATCTTTTCGTATAAACCCCCTCGATATTTCACATAAATTTTTAACAACACATCAAATATAGGGGCCACAATGCACATTTGTCTTGGTGGAACGTTCAATATATTTCATAAGGGACACAAACATCTTTTAGACAAAGCCTTTGAAACCGCAGGCCAAAACGGTTTTGTATTTATCGGTGTCTCTGAGGGATCACTTACGCGAAACAAGAAATTTCTGAAACCCTATACCCTACGGGTCAATGCTGTACAAAAATACCTCGATGAACAGGGATACACACCTTGCGCAAGTATACAACCCATCACGACCAAATATGGTCTTGCGGTTAATGGGAATTTTGATGCCATTATTGTATCTCCTGAAACAAAGGATAATGCCCATGAAATCAATAAGAAACGCCAATCGTTGGGAAAAAAACCTTTAGAAATCGTGGAAATTTCTCATATCCTTGCGGATGATAACAAACCAATTAGCTCAACAAGAATCTATAATGAAGAAATAGATGAAGAAGGAAGAATAGTTAGAGAACGTTAACCTAGTACTAATTCAAGAAAGATATCTCCCCTAAAGATGTAGAGCTGACAGGGTTCAATGCTCATCACCGAAGCAGAACGAATCCCCTTATCAAACAAGGCCATCTCACCAAATAAATTCCCTTTTTCAATAATTGCTAATCCTGTTTCATGACCTTTACTGTCTGTCTTGTATACTTTTACCTTTCCATTGACAATCAGGTAGACCTTATCTGCTTTTTCACCCTCTGCACATATCACCTCTCCTGCTTCAATAGATTTGGCATTACTTTCTGCTAGTAACTGCCTTACCTGACCATCTGATAGGTGGGAACAAAATGGATTATTTTTCACCATCTCCTCAATCGATAAATCAGCATCCTTCGAGGGAACAAGATATTTCAATGGGATATCCTGGTTATCACCAAACCAATTATCCGCAGTCCGCATCCCAGATCCAGAATCTGTTTCTTTTGATGCTAATATCTCATCTTCAGGTGTATATTCCTGCATCAATTCCGCAATTACAATATCTCGAGCTTTAAGCACATAGTTTCGTACAATCTGCATTGATATTTCATTTGAATTTGGCGACATCGGAAATGCTTTCAATGCATAAATTAAATTTCGACTATCTGTTTCCTCAGGTGCGTACTCTGGCGGACGATACCCAGAAGTAAAACTGGTATACGGTGGATTTTCCCAACCAGGAACTTTCTGTTCAGGATCACGTAACATCGCAAATAGTTTATTTGCCACCCGTTGTTGCAATAAATTATAGGCACGGAGCTCATCCTGGCATCTTGGATCATTAAGATCTTGCTCATACTGTTTCTCTGCATCAATATGTTTTGGATATACCCGAAACAAGGTTACAAACCCATGATTATCAGGGTTCACACAAACCAGATTTTTATCCTTATGTAATAGATCGCGGAAAAAGATACCTACCTCGATGATTCTTCCCAGTAATACCTGATAGCCCTCATGGCCAAACAAGCGAAGGGTTGCCCAACCAGACATTGCATATGATCCAGTTCGCGAGGTTTCAAAGGTGAATTTAAACGGATTATATGGTGTTCTATCCTGAAGATATGCGGGAGACGGTCGACTGAGAAGTTCACTAAAAGTATCGTAATCCCGGGTGATAAAAAAACTGCAGTTATAGGGCGCCCAACCGGTTTTATGAAAGTCAACACCCAATGCATCTGCATGATGCAATGGTTTGATTTGTTCATAATTATATTTCAGAACCTCTAATGCCTTTTTTGAAAACTGTAAAGAATTTTTTTCAAAATCATAGGAGCGAAAGGCAAGCCATGACCAGCCAATAACTGCATCAGCATATAGCAGTGGTTTTGGGTATCTTTTTGAATTTTTATATTTGTCAATAAGTTTTCTCACTTCAGCAATCTGATCAATCGCAAAGGCATCTGTTGTCCCCATTGTACAGACAATCATTACAATAGGTTTTCCCTCTTTCTTGCAGTCTGCCATCACTTTTTTTAATGCATTGATGTCCATCCGGTTATGTTCATCAACAGGGATTTCACGAACATTATTCATACCGAGACCAGACCAGTCTGAACAGGTTTCTTTTATAAAATGTCCCTCTCGAGATACAAGGATCTGCCCATCCTCCCGAATGCCTTTAAAACGAGAGTCTTTACCAAAAACCGTAGTCAACGCAAGTTTCAAACCATAGAAATAGCAGCCAGTTCCGCCAAAGGTATAGATGCCCCCTGCTTTATGTGGATCCCAACCAATCATTTGAGCTAGCATCGCTCCGGATTCAATCTCGGTTTTTGCGATATTCCATGAGTATTCTCCTTCTAGGATATTGGGGCTGAATATCTGAGCGAGAGTAGAACCAATAATAGAGGCAGTATTGGAAGGTGGGACCACATTGCACATGGTTTGTGGGTGGTTCCAATTGGGCATGCCATTGAAAAAGCCCACAAGTTCAGTTATTACCTCAGGAAGAGATTGCATTTGTTCCTCAAATTTGACATTTTTACAGCATGAGTAATCGGGTAAGGCTGGATCGCCGAGATATCCCTGCCATGCTTTTTGCTCTTGGTACATTCGTGGGTGTTTCATTTGATTTAATTGACCGACTGCATTGAGAAATGTTTGTTCAAATATTTGGTCATCACCCTCTTCTTTCCATGGTGATGGAAATGCTGCTTGAATTGTTTTAAGAAGTATGCGCCATCGGGCGACATCCTCAGGGAAATCCTTAGATTTTGAGGTTTGTTTGTGGTTTTCCTTAACCATTTATATCCCATTATTTATATTTTTCTCTCTTTATCTGGTATAAACTTGTTTTTTATAAACTTATCCTCTCATTACCTTAATTCATGCCAATTTGAACATATCAGGATTCAAATAAAAATGAACTGGTTCATTTTTTATTTCCTTTAACCCAGCAGCCAATGCATCAAACATTTCCTTTACTGTAGCTAGTTGCCCACTTTTGCCTACAAATGCAAACGCAATCTTTCCCTTAAAAGAATGATCTTTCAAACGATAATACAGCGCATTCATCCAGGTAAATCCTTCCTCCTTAGGAATATCACGCATAGAAAGGATCACATACTTATCCTGAACGGAGGTTACCTGCATTGGTTTATCCTCAACCTTTACATCCGCATCGAGTAGCTCACTTGCATCTTTCCAATGCATTACTGACACAACTCCTACACTGTTATACTCTATCTCATCAAGAAAACCTTGTAACTTTTTCCATTGGCCAGATACCTTCTTTTTTACTGACTCTAATTCCTCTAACCACAGACATTGCCGATATTCCTCAGCCTGCTCAGGTGGATAGGCACCTTTCCTCAAATTCTCCTGTACCTGACGGAAAATAATCAAAAATACATCCTTTAACCCAGAATGAAACTTATGCTCCTCCCGCTCAATAATATTTAACGCCTCAGTTAAACTCAAACCCTTCCGACCTGGGCGCGCTCGGACAATTGAATTTACTGTATCTGCTAATGCAATAATCTGACTCTCCGGCGCAAACCGATTCTGCCCAACCAGATCAAAGGGATAACCTACCAGACTTTTTTCAAACCGTTCCATTGGAATAAAATACCGGGCATGATGCATCGATGCAATATCAGCAATATTCCCTAAAGTCTTACTTCGAGAAAGAATATTATAGGTGCAATACGAATGCATCTTCCGTATCAACAACTCCTCTTTTGACAGCCCATATTTTCTAAGAATTGCACTTGGTATAAACACTTTCCCCATATCATGTAACAACGCAGCTAACCGCAACCGCTCAATTCTATCCACCGTTAATTTAAACCCAATACTTTCCACTCGTTCACGGAGCTCCTTATCCCGAGATAACTCATCAATAAAAATATCAATCATTGTACGAACATTCAATGAATGTGTCGCCTGATACTCATCCTTTCCATCAATACTTGAGATCAACAAACGACTCATCTCTTCAGCCTTGTCATGTGAAATTTTCTCCATAAACAAAATAAGGTTTAACATCTGTGTAACAGGCACTAGATCCTTGTTAATATCGCCCCCTAAAAACTCGTTCTCAGACGCTTCTTTCAGTGAACTTATCGTAATTATCCCAATTATCTCATTACAAAACGACAAGGGCATCAATAAAAAACTGCCAATGCCCTGATCAATCGTTATCTTTGCTCGATTCACCAACGCCTCAGCTTCATCAGCTAAATCAGCTTTCTTCAACTCCTCACTAGCTAATGTGAACTCTTCACTAATTCGCTTCTTAGAAAACAAGTTCATATATAATTGATCCTGATTTTTATATAATTCACAGGCACGACCCGCGATTGTTGTATCGTACGACATCGCTCCAAATAATTCAGTATACTTTTCCAATAACCTTCCGCGATAATACATATCAAAGGTATTCCCTCGTAGAATACCAATCGCAATGGTATGCACGGGCTGCCCACGTTTATATAAAAACTGATAAATCGTATCTAAAATCGTTTCAATGAACAGCTGCTCTGTCGCCGTCTCCGATTTCTTTCTCTTACAGTTCTGAAGAATATCCTTCAACAACTCCTCAATCATCTTGTTCTCCATACAACAGATATACTATAACTAATGCATATCAGCTAGCATTATCCACCCCTGCACCAAGATCACAACTAGATAATCATACTTAAATTATATTTGATGATGATCTTTAGTTTAGGTATTGAACAGTAAGCCCTTGTTTTTTATATACTTTTTTCTGAATTTCCCCCAAATTTACCCCAAATCTTTTTAAATTAATACACAATTGTTAATTTGGGATTTTTTTGCCAAATGAACTAGAAAAAAATAAAAACACGCCCAAAAAAAAGAGAAAGTCAACATCCATGAGAAAAAAAATTCTCTTGATACTCCCTATAATGGCCATAATCTGCATTGCCGGATTTGTGATACTTACACTAACGCCTGATGTGGTAAAAGCCCAACTAATAATTGAATCTGGCACTGTCCAAGTCAAACACACAGGATCATGGACTGAAGCTACAAGCGGTATGGAACTATATCAATCTGATTCTGTGAGGACTGGATATAATGCCTCTGCATCAATTATTCTTTTCAAAGGTAGCGTAATTAGACTTGATAACAATACAGAGATAACACTTAAAAAAATCATCCAACAGGAGGAAACTAGTGTTACGATTCAACAAGATGCAGGAAGGACATGGAATACCGTTCAAAAGATAAGTGGAATAGATAACTACGAAGTTCAAACACCGACAACAGTTGCAAGTGTTCGTGGGACATCCTTTGATGTAAATGTCCATGCAAATGGTATAACAGTTGTAAGTGTAATCAAAGGAATGGTTAATGTTTCAAAAACTGAAAATGGTACTGTATTCATAGTTGAACTCAATGAGAACTGGTCTATCACAGTTGATCATGATGAGATGGGGCAACAACAACCCTTTGAGCCAGATGACTGGATACAAGATAATTTATTGAAAGATGATACATTCAAAGGGGATTTAAAAGAAATTTTATATAGTAAAATTGAGCCATATATTGATGATCTTAAAAACCTGTATGGTATGACTGATGAAGAAATAGATGTTCTTCTAGATGGTTATATCAATGGAGATTTTTCTATCCCGTCTGATACACCGGATGTATACAAAAAATTATTTGAGTTATCCTGAGTCGGTGGTTTATGAAACGAGGTATATTCAAAAGCAAACTTGCTAAAACCCTGCTTGTCTCAATTTTTATCGCTGCCATTGTCTCAATGCTTATGCCTGCAGGCTTCTTGAACACATGGGAATCTAAGATCTCAGATGCCTTTTATTACCCTAGTAGCACTCTAACTGATATCATTATTGTTGAAATTGATGACGAAAGCATTTATAAGATAGGTGAATGGCCCTTTTCAAGAGATTACTATGCAACGGTTATAAAAAATCTTAACCAAAGTAAAGTAATTGGAATAGATATTCTCCTTGATTTACCTCGTGAGGGGGACTCTGAGTTAGCAGATGCACTCAAGACACATAATGTTGTCTTGGCTGTGGAATATCAAGATCTTTTCTCAATAGATGGTGAACAATATGCAAGGAATCTACTCAAACCAAACACTGCTCTTGGAAATGCAGGAGAGGACTTTAAGACTGGTTTTATCAACCTCAACACCGATGATGATAAAGTAACAAGATCATTTACCCCTAGTATTTCATGTAATGAGACTCATGATCTTTTCTCAGGTGCTATTGTTAGTGAAATCACTGGAGTTCAATCTGATTTGAAAAACTCTAGAACATTGATTAATTTTTATGCTGGACCAAGAGGTTATGAGTATGTATCATTTTATGATGTTTACAATAACTCAGAAAATCTCCCTGACTTCAATGAAAAAATAGTGCTTATTGGTTTCACAGCTTCAGGTGTTGATGATTCGTTCATGGTCCCAATTTCTGACGAGGCCATGCCTGGTGTTGAAATACACGCCAATCTTGTACAATCTATACTTACAAGAGACTTCATTTATTATCAAGATGACGTATCAACCGTATGTATAATATTCCTGTTTGCTCTGCTAACAGGTCTTTTTCTTTTTAGATTTAGAATACATATAGCCACGGTATTTATTGCAGTGATTTTCATAGCCTACTTCTCACTCTCCCTCCTTTTAATATTTGATAATTATGGAATCATCATTAACATATTATTTCCACTATTTTCTATATCATTAGTCTATGTTGCTCTTGTTGCAATATACTATCGCACTGAAGAGAAGAGTAGGAAGTGGATAACCTCGATTTTTGGAAAGTATGTATCTCCAGTAGTTATAGACAATCTTATTAAGAACCCTGACAGAATAAATCTGGGCGGAGAGAAGAGAAACATAACTGTTTTCTTCTCAGATATACGGGGGTTTACTTCGATATCAGAGAATATTTCTCCTGAGGAACTTGTCCGACTTCTAAATGAATACCTAACTGAGATGACTTCGATAATAATAAAGGATCAGGGACTTGTTGACAAGTTCATGGGTGATGCTATTATGGCCTTCTGGGGAGCACCTCTTGACCAACCCGACCACGCTGAGATGGCGTGCTCAAGCAGCCTGGAAATGATAGATAAACTCAGAGATCTCCAGAAGAAGTGGAAAAAGGAAGGCATACCATCTTTTGATATCGGCATAGGTCTAAACAGTGGTGATGCTATTGTAGGTAACATGGGCTCCTCCAACAGGTTTGACTATACTGCAATGGGCGACAATGTCAACCTTGCCTCCCGTATGGAAGGCCTGAACAAGATCTATGGTACTAATATAATAATAAGCGGAAAAACCCATAAGATTATCAAAGAAAAATTCGAGACCAGAAAACTCGATGCTGTCAAAGTGAAAGGCAAGAAGAAGTCAATTCTTATCTATGAACTCCTCTCCCAAAAAGATAGACTCAGTACAAAGCAAAAAGATTTTGTCAGGTTCTATGAGACTGGTCTTGAACTCTACTTTAAAAAGAAATGGAAACTAGCCATCAAATCATTCCATGCAGCTCTCAATCTCATGGATGACAAGGCCTCCCATGTGTTTATATCACGCTGTCGGGAATTTCTTAAGAATCCACCTCCCAAGGACTGGGACGGCGTCTGGGAAATGGAGACTAAATAATCGTTTATCTTCTCCGTCTCAGTATGATCAATACTAATGCTATCATTGCCAATAAAGATAATAATTCAAATCCAGGTGTTTTCATAATTTCATCATCAAATATCTTTTTAAATTTTATATATACATATTCAGGATACGTTGATAATTCCCCTTCCTGATTAAAGGCGTAATCCCACTTTCCGTCTCCATCAATGTCTATTAGATAAGTACTGTTTTCCTTTTCAACGTCTGTCTCTGTTCTTCAGTATCTGAGTTATCAAATGAATCATATGGTTCATTACTATCTTCATCCACAAGGTATCCTTTAATTTCATCATCAATTGACAATACATCGATTAGAACAGTATAATTAGTAGTTCCTGATTCTGTTTTGCCATCATATGCTTTGACTGAAATTATATATTCTCCATAATATGTCCAGTTATGTGTCTGAAGAGTTGCTGTCCCATTTTGCAGAAATACTGAACTTGTTGTTTCGCCATCACCCCAGTCAAAAATGTATTGTATTGTATCATTATCTGCATCTAAAGATAATGCTGTAAACTCATAGCTAGTATTTTTATGACCAGTTGTTGGACCATCTACTATTGGGCTTGTCGGTGGTATATTAGGTTGGTTTATCAAAGCTATTGTTTCATTGATGTCTGTTTCTTTATCATCATCTGTTACTGTTAAAATTACTTTATATTCCCCAGGTTCATCATATGCATGCATTGGATCTATTCCATAACCATTTGTATCATCACCAAAATCCCAGGAATAATTAGTAATAGTTCCATCATCATTGCTTGCTGATCCGTCAAATTCTATTTCTTCATTGATAAATCCAAAATACGGTCCATTTGCATCGGCGGTCGGGGGTTTAGATGGAGAACTAGGGGGACGTTTTGTTGTGAAACTCCACGTATCAGATATATTTTCTGATAAGGAGTCATTTGCAATTGCATACCAACTATAAGTAGTATGATGATTTCGACCATACCAAGTTACTGATGCATTACTACCACTTGGTACTAAAGAAACATTTCCAATTAAAATATCATCAGCAGCTCTATAGAAACTGACATTTAAAGCATGCCCGTCAGGATCTGATACATTTACACGTAATGTTGGATTTTTTGTAACCTTAGTTTTGCCATCATCTGGATCGGGATTGCTTGGTGAATTCGGAATGCGATTCACATGACCCACACTCAAACTAAACGTTTCTGAATCATTCAACACCGGAACACCATCATCAGTCACAGTAACCGTAACACTATACAAACCAGAATCATCAAAACCCGGATTAAACACAATACTACCAGTTCCATCACTATTATCAGCAAAAACAGCAAAACCAGGCAAAGCAGAAGTACTCAAAACCAACGTATCACCGACATCCAAATCACTAGCAGACAAAACAACAGTCAAAACATCACCTTCAGCAATAGTCTGATCAGGAATGTCAGTAACTTCTGGAGGATCATTTTCAGAGGTAACAGTAAACACCGCAGCATCAGAACCAGTACCTGCATCTAAATCAGTTGCAGTAAATGTAATCGTCTCAGCACCATTCCAATCAACATTTGGAATTGTAATTGTTGCTACACGAGCCGTGATATCAACAGTAAGATCAGTTTGTCCTGAATA